>ERZ824480.135-NODE-135-length-123470-cov-17.728631_pt1 | contig 123470 bp, 106 predicted proteins | sample MGYA00519861_ERZ824480 | MGnify/ENA primary metagenome ERZ824480 (study PRJEB31778, sample SAMEA3449152) | human gut metagenome | biome: human gut; feature: human-associated habitat; material: faeces | place: United Kingdom | collected 2010/2012 ... | reverse complement strand
AAAAAGGAGCAGGACCAAATATAACAGCAGCAAATGCAAGTACAATATCTCAACCCAATATATCCAAAGATAATTTTATACCAGACCCATATGAAGAAAGTAAGCCAATAGTACCAAAAGATACAACAGAGCCAACTACATCTAGTACATACGGAACAGGAAGCCCATTAACAGTAACGCAGACAGCTTATATGATAGCTATAGATAATACTAATTATGGAACTGCATACAGTATACTAGCAAGTAGTACATGGTTCTGGGTGGCTGCGCGTCATGTCCATGCTGACTCGAGTCATGCTTTCTTTGGCCTTCGCGTTGCGCGCACGGGCACTGGCGGCTCCACGATGTTCTATTCGGATGGTGGCGCGAACGACAGTAGCTTGGCTCTTCGCCCCGTAGTTTCTCTACCATATAGTCTCCTAACAGGAGAGCAGACAAATGGAGCTTGGAACTTGAGCAAGTAGAAAAAACAAATAAAGTTTACATAAAGATGAAATAACTCCAGATTATTAAGTTTTGCTTAAATTTCTGGGGGTATTATTTTTATTCCAAATTTAGTTCTGTATATTCTTCTTCATAATTTCTTATTTCGTCTGGCAATTCTTCTGACCATGGCAAATATTTTTCTATGTCTGTGTCTTTTTGCTCTCCTTCTAATTGTGGCAGTATTTCCAATAAATAATTTTTCTCTTTTCTCAATTCACATTTTTGCTTTATCCATTCATCTGATGCTGTATTTGGAACAAGTTGCTCTTCAATTATACCGTAAGCATTCAATAAAATTTAATTAAAATAATTGGTAAAAATAGAATTAATAAGTTTAAATAAAAAAATAAAACAATATGTTTTAATACAAAATAAGGAATTATTATCTCATGAGTGATATAAAGATACTATAAAAATTATGTATAAATGGAAAGGACAAAAGAAATGCTTTTATCAATGAAAAAACTAAATGAAGTAAAAAATATTATAGTATCAAGAAGAAAAAGAAAAGATTTTGAAGTGGTAACAGAGGAGTGGCTTAAATACAAAAAAAATACTGTAAAAAAATCTACTTATTATAATTATTCATATAGTGTAGCAAAATATTTATATCCGAGTTTTGCAGGAAAAAATATTACCAAAATAAAAAATTATAATAATTTCATAGAAGAACTCTCAGATACGTTATCACCAAAAACTGTGCGTGATATTGTTACTAAACTAAAGGAAATAATAAATTTTTACGAAGAAGAACATAATACAAAGTTAAACATAAAAAAGATGAGTTTGCCTAAAATGAACAAAAAAGAGATACAAATTTTATCAAATAAAGAGAAACAAAAATTAGAAAAATATTGCATACAGCAAAATGATTTAAAATCATTGGGAATATTAATATGTTTAAATACTGGACTAAGAGTTGGAGAAGTTTGTGCTTTGAGATGGGAAAACGTTGACTTTGAAACTAGAAGAATACATGTAGAGAAGACTATAGAAAGAATATATTCAAAAGAAGAAAACAAAACAATAGTTATTATAGATACACCAAAATCAATAACATCAGTAAGGACTATTCCTATAAATAGTAAATTATATAATATTTTAAAACAGATAAGAGGAAAGAGTAAAAAAACTGATTTTGTATTAACAGGCTCGAGTGAACACTATGTAGAACCAAGAAATTATCAATATCATTTTAAAGAAATTTTAAAAAGAAGCAAAGTAAAAAAATATAAATTTCATACTTTAAGACATACATTCGCAACAAATTGTATAGAGGCGGGAATGGATATAAAATCTTTAAGTGAAATATTAGGACATGCAGATGTAAGTATAACACTAAATATATATGTGCATTCATCAGATAAGGCAAAAAGAAAATATCTTGAAAAAATATAAAAATTATGGTAAAACTAGGATAAATTTAATTATGGTATGAGATTAGAAAAGAGACGAATAATAATGGGAAACATTGTATTATTAGATGATTTAACGATTAACCAAATAGCTGCGGGCGAAGTAATTGAGCGCCCTATGAATGTTGTAAAAGAGCTGGTGGAAAACTCTATTGATGCTGGTGCCACGAAGGTGGCTGTAACAATAAAAGATGGTGGTAAAACACTTATACAAGTTACAGACAATGGTTCTGGAATAGACATAAATAATATGGATATAGCACTAGAGAGGCACGCAACGAGTAAGATTTCTAAAATAGAAGATCTAGAAAATACATACAGCTTTGGGTTTAGAGGTGAGGCTCTTGCAAGTATATCATCAATTTCAGAACTTACTATGATATCCAAAACGGCCGATGAAATGGTGGGCTACAAGTTATTTTCAAGAGGTGGAAATATACTAGAAAAGGACGAAATTGGAGCATCAACAGGAACTACTATTAAAGTTGAAAAATTATTTTATAATACTCCAGTTAGATACAAATTTTTAAAAAATGATGCCACAGAGTTTAGATATATAAAGGAATTCTTGCAAAAAGTAGCATTAGCCGAACCAGATAAATCGATAGAGCTAATAAACAATGGCAAACAAATACTTAAAACATCTGGTAATGGTGAAATTAAAGATGTTGTATATTTACTGTATGGAAAAGAAATAAAAGACAACCTTGTAGATGTAAACTATCAAGATGGAGACATAAAAATAACTGGAGTAGTCGGAAACACCTTTATAGCTGAAGAGAATAGAAAGAATCAAATTTTATTTTTAAATAATAGAAACATACAAGACAAGATACTTACAAACAGTGCTGACCAAGCCTTTAAAGGTTCTACTGGAATTGGAAAATATGGGTTCTTTATACTAAATTTACAAATGCCAGCCGATTACTATGATGTAAATGTGCATCCAACCAAAAAAGAAGTAAGGTTTAGAGATGAAGATAAAATATACAAGGCGATGTATCATGCTATAAAAAATGCAATTCTTAGCAAAGACTTTTTAGGAAACACCGAAACAGAAAACAATAAAGAAGACTATATAGAAAATGAACTAGAATTTGTAACAAATCACTTTGATATGAAAGAAAATAGCTTCTTGAATGGATTGGAAAAGGCACAGGCAAAGAACAAAACTGTAATTGAAATGAACTCGCTAGACGATGTACAACAAGAAGAAAAAGTAGATGAGAAGCAAGAAAGTAAATCAGATGTAGAGACAGAAATAGAGGCTAAAGAAGAACTGGATGCTCCAAAAGAAAGTTTAATAACACGTGAAGAGAAAAGAAAAATAAATTATAAATACATTGGGATAGCATTCAAAACCTACATAATAGTAGAAATAGAAAATGAAATATATCTAATAGACCAACATGCTGCACACGAAAGAGTGCTATATGAACAAATAAAAGAAAACTACAAGAACCATATACAAAACAATGTGCAAATGATGTTAATACCAGAGGTATTTACGCTGTCATATAAAGAAGCAAGGTTCGTAAAAGAGAATATGGAATTATTCAAGAATACAGGTTTTGATATAGAATTTTTTGGAGATAATACAATAAAAATAAACGGAATACCGGACCTAGAATATAAAGTGGACAGAAGCCGCGTGTTCTTAGATGTTTTAGATGAAATGCTAACAAACGAGAGAAGTTCTCTAAAAGACATAGAGGAAAGGTTTGTAGCAACAGTTGCATGTAAAGCAGCTGTAAAAGCTGGAATGGATTTAAGCAGACAAGAAGTAGAAAACTTAATAAGCAGTTTGTTGGGATTAAAAAATCCATATACATGCCCACACGGTAGACCAACAACAATAAAAATTGATATACATTGAAAATTAAATAAAATTATTAAATTTCAATTTGTTCGCTTGTTTTTTACTAAAAATACTATATAGTATTTTATGTAGAAAATGAGATAGCGGATATGTTGTGTTTGCCACTCTTCAAATACTCGATATACTCGAGAGCAAGGAGGTGGTTGTTTATGGTAAATTTTTTACTTGTCCTAATATTAGGATTAATGATTTCAATAACTGTAAACGTAGCCTTATTGTGTATAATATACATAATGTGGACTAATAAACAATAAAAACAACACATTCTGCTTTTGTCGGTTGGAATGTGTTGTTAAAACTTTATAAGTGGAATCACACGTTCTGTGACTCTCATTTTCTATTTATATTATACACATATTTTTTTAGAATGTCAATTTTTATTGATTTTTTGAAAAGTATTAACATTTCAATATTAATCCATAATAATTGTAAAAATCCAGTTGAAAATTTTCAACCTTTTTGGTAGTATATATTTGAAAAAGGTTTAAAAATATTTATAAACAAATATAATTTCAAAAGAGAATAATGTAACATTAACTACAGAAAAAGAGATGGAGATAATACAGGATAAGCGTAACAAAGAGAAAAAATAGTTGAAAAATATATAACGTAGGAGAAATAAATGGGGAGAGAACAGGATTGGAAAGAGATTGAGAAAACACAGTTAAATTATGAACAAGGATTAAAAGACCAATATAAAGGAATAGACATTATAAAAATTAGCAAAGAAAACAGAAAAACAATTCATAAAATTAAGAAAATAAATGCTAAGGCAGATAAATTGGTAAGAGCGTTGCTTATTTGGTATGTTATATTTTTAATACTATTAATAATATTTGGAACATATATATATATAATGTATTTAAATAATATCAAAAATCGAGTAAACATAGATTTTATAGCTGATTTAAAGGATTGTTATGGAATTAATGCAAAAGTAATAGAAAAAGATATAGATAAATCTGGAAATGGAAAATATGTGCTTAAGTCAAAAGAAAAAAAGCCTATTGAATTTATTGTAATAAAAGAATTTGGAAGCTATACGTTTGACTATTTTGACCGTATTTTAAAGTGTGAGTATGAAAATTCTAGTAATGATATTAAACAAACTTTTGAACCACACGAAGAATACAATGTAAATGGAGAGTTTGAGTATAATTTAAATGCTAATGCATCAAGTTTATCTGACATAGATAATATAGTACATAAATATGTTCAAATGAGAGATAATGCAGGAAAACATTTTGGATATGATTGGAATGTAAATATAAATTTTGATGGAATGACTGAAAAAATATGGTCTATGGGTTCAAACGAAGATGAAGAATCTATAAGTAGAAGGGTAAAATGTGAATATGTGGTAGCAAAGGTAAATGGAGGGGATAGCACCAAATTTACAGATGAAGAAATAACAAGGTATTACAAGCCATATTCATTAAAAGTATTTATTAATGGCAAGGAAGTTTATACTACAATAATGAATCAGCAGGTGCAACAAACAGCATTATATAGCTATTCAGAAGAAGATTATACTATGCCGATATCTGCACTTGGAGAAATTGAAGAAGTTCAAATAACGTATAACAAATATAGCACGCCACTTGAACTTACATTTAAAGATAAAACATATAAAATAGGTGGATCAACCGTGGATTTGGGAAATAGTACTATTCCGACTTATGTAGAAGTACAAACTTTAAAACAAATAATAGGGGCAAAGTTAGAATTTAACTATAAAGAGCAAAAATTGAATATTGTAGTTAAATAAATGTATTACAAGGGCAAGTAATTATTGTAAATTACTTGCTCTTATGCTATAATCCATTTGCAAATAGCATAAGATTAAAAAGGAACTAAATTGTTTCTCTTAAGGAGGAAAAATTGAAACGCATTTATATAATTTTAACATACAGTGGTACAGTACTTTCAAGGATTGTAAAAGCATACACAGGAGCTGAATATTCGCATGTGTCTATTGGATTAGACGAAAACTTAACGAAAATGTATAGCTTTGGAAGACTGAATCCATATAATCCATTTATAGGTGGATTTGTACATGAGGGAATAAACATTGGAACATTTAAAAGATTTAAAAATACTCAGACAGCAGTTTATTCTGTACTGATTTCGGATGAGCAGTATAATAGATTAAATCAGATAATACATAAGGTTGAGGCAACTTCTCAAGAATATAAATTTAATTTTATTGGACTTGTTGCAGTTGCTTTACATATGAAAATTCAGAGAAGAAGGGCTTTTTACTGTGCAGAATTTGTGAAGTATGCTATGAAAAAGGCTCAAATTAGGAATAATTTGCCAGATATAGTAAAACCAGAGGATTTCTTAAACTTAGAGAATATAAGATTAGAATATAAGGGTGCACTGAAACAATATAAAGTTGAAGAACTGCCAACTTTGAATGTGGCAAATTTATGAGATAAACATATGCCAAATATGTAATTATAAATTTGAAATAGCTGTAATAATGCATGACAAAAGGAATGTGATAAAATAATGAGTAAAACAAGGATATTAAAGTTAGTGATGTTTGTAGTAGCACTTGTAATTTGTATTGGAGCAACAATATATTTGTTTCCAGTAATGAGAAACTTATCAACTGTTGAAGGACAAGTTGCATTTAAGCAAAAAGTAGAAAGTTCTGGTGTGCTAGGACTACTTTCACTGTTTGCTCTTGAGGTTGCACAAATATTTTTATTTATAATACCAGGAGAACCGATTGAAATTTTAGCAGGAATGTGCTACGGAGCCTTATGGGGAACAGTTTTTATTATGGCTTCAGCAGGAATTATTTCTACCGTGATATTCTTCTTGGTTAGAAAATTAGGAAAGAAATTCGTGTATGAATTTTGTGATGAAAATAAAGTAAAGAAAATAGAAAACAGCAAACTTTTTCAAAACCCTAAAAAAATAGAAATGATAATGCTAATACTATTTTTATTGCCTGGAACGCCAAAAGATTTATTAGTATACATTGCAGGACTGTTACCAATAAAGCCAACAAGGTTTATAGTAATATCCACACTTGCAAGGTTTCCATCAGTAATATCATCAACATTAGCTGGTGCGAATATTGCAGTGGGTGACTGGAAATTGGGAATTTTATTATATGGAGTAATTGTAGTAGCGGTGGCAATTTTAATATTTATATATCAGAAATTTGATAAAGAAAAAATAACGAGTGAGGCGTTGAAAACGATAAAATAAGGAACGGAAAATAATTGTAAACTAATAGTTGTAAAACTATTAGTTTTTTGATATGATAAGTACGAAATGTATATAAATAGGAGGGGTTTGAATGTCTGAAGAAGAAAACTATATAATTGAAAATGAAACGCAAGATACAAAAAAGAAACAGGAATATTGGAATACAGGAATTGGTTTAAATAAAGTTGATAATTTAGAACCTTCTAAATATTTGATAGATTTGTCTAAAAAGAATATTAATGGAGAATTAAAATATTCAGAAGTTGAAAATCTATTAAAAACTTATTATGAAACACAGAATCAGAGTGACATAAGCATTCAAAGAGAAAAAGAATGCGATATAGTATCTTTAAGAATAGCTCAGTTATTAGAGGATAAAAGCTTTGGATTTAGTCCTGTGGCATTAAAGAATATCCATAAGTTTTTATTTAAAGATATTTACGATTTTGCTGGAAATTATAGAAATTATAATATAACTAAAAAAGAAGAAATTCTAAATGGAGATACAGTAAAATACGTAAATTACCAAGATATAGAAAGCTACATTGAGTACGACTTTAAAGAGGAAAAAGATTTTGATTATTCAAAATTAAATAAAGATGAATTAATAAGCCATATTATAAAATTTACATCAAGCATCTGGCAGATTCATCCATTTGGAGAAGGAAATACCAGAACGACAGCAGTGTTTATTGAAAAGTATTTAAATAGCATTGGATTCAATATTAATAATGATATGTTCAAAAATAATAGCTTGTATTTTAGAAATGCTTTAGTAAGGAGCAACTATGGAAACATTCCAAAAGGAATATATCCAACTTTTCAATATTTAGCAATGTTTTTTGAAAATTTATTGCAAGGCAAAGAACATGAATTAAAAAATAGAGAGTTATATGTTAAGGAATTATTTGAAGAGGAATGAGGAAAAATATATGTACATATAAAAAAATTTGAAAGGAAATCCCTGTACAATTACTGTTGACTTTTACAATTTTAATAAGTATAATCTAAGGGAAAATTGTATGATTTAAGCATATATTTTTAACTATGACAAAAACTATATATATGGAGGTAATACAAATGAATGAGAAAATGTATGAAATTATGAGAGATGGAAGAGGATTTATTGCAGCTCTTGACCAAAGTGGAGGAAGCAGTGCAAAGACTCTAAAAAATTATGGAATAGATGAAAGTGAATATAGCTCAGAAGAGGAAATGTTTAATCTAATCCATGAAATGAGAAAAAGAGTTATGACAAGCAAAGTGTTCACAAATGAGCACATTTTAGGAACAATTCTTTTCGAAAAAACAATGATGTCAGAAGTAAATGGAAAATTTACAGCAGATTATTTATGGGACGAAAAGGGAATAGTTTCTTTCTTAAAAGTTGATAAGGGATTAGCCGAAGAAAAGAATGGCGTAAAATTAATGAAAGAAATTCCAAACTTAAAGGAAGAAATAGAAGAAGCTAACAAAAAGCATGTATTTGGAACAAAGATGAGATCTGTAATATATGAAGCAAATGAAGAAGGCATAAGAGATATTGTAAATCAACAATTCGAATTTGCAAAAACAATATGTGACGGTGGATTAGTTCCAATAATTGAGCCAGAAGTAGACATACATTCAGAGCAAAAAGAACTTTGCGAAAAAATATTAAAAGACGAAATAATAAGAAAACTAAAAGAATGGAATCCAGCAGACAAAATAATGTTCAAATTTACAATACCAACAGTTGCAAACCATTACTTAGATTTATATGATTACGACTGTGTTGTAAGAATTGTTGCTTTATCTGGCGGATACGAGATAGATGAAGCATGTGAATTACTTGCTAAAAATAACAGAATGATAGCAAGCTTCTCAAGAGCATTATTACAAGACTTAAATGCACATCAAACACAAGAAGAATTTGATACAGCATTAAACAATGCAATAGTAAAAATATACAATGCATCAATAGACTAAAAGTAGGCAAAAACTGGGTAAAAGTTTTCTATAAACCTTAAAATTGAAAACAGGAGGAACCAGTTGAAAATACAAATATATATTATGTTATTATAAATTTGTAAACAAAGGTATTTGAAATGCAAAACAAGAGAAAAGAGGAGTAAAATAGAATGAATAAACCAGCAAACCGTTGTGGTTGTACACACACACACACACACACCATGCATTTTACCAAATGCAAACTTTAGTAAAATTTGCTAAGGCTTGTTTGTTGTACTCAAAAATATAAAATGAAAAAGATAGAAATGGAGTAAAAACTATTTCTATCTTTTTGACGTTAAAAAGACTTGTTTTAAAAAATTATACTTAGGGGGGAAAATACTAAAAATGACCAAAAAAGAAAATGGAATTACTATTATTGCACTTATTGTTACTATTGTAGTTTTGCTAATATTAGCAGGAGTAAGCATAAGCTTAATAATAAAAAGAAATGGAATAATTTCAAAAGCAGAAGTTGCAAAACAGGAAACTGAGATTGCAGATGAAAAGGAAAAAATAAACTTATCAGCATTAGCAGCACAAGCTAATAATAAAGATGCTGTTATAAGAAGAAATGACTTTGACAAAGAGTTGAAAAAGTTCTTTAATGAAGATTACACACTAGAACCTGATAGTGATGCTGAAGAGTATGAAGTAACTTGCAAAAAGAGTGGAAGAAAATACACTATAAAAAGTGGAATAACAAAGAAAAATTCGGATTACGAATTGAATAACAATAATACAACATTTTCATTAAGCCCAAGTGGTTGGACGAAAGGTAATGTAATAGTCAATGTAAAGACAACTATTCAAGAGTATACATTGCAAACAAGTAAAGACGGTAAAAATTGGAATGATTCAAAGGAACAAGTTTTTTCTACTAATGGAATTATGTATGCAAGACTGTGGAATGGAAGTGAATCTGTTTCAGAGTTGCAATATGAAGTAAAAAATATTGACAAAAATAATCCGAAAGTATCAGCAACAGCAATAAATACTAATAGCATAAAAATAAGTGCGTCAGATAGTGAAAGTGGAATAATAGGTTATGCAGTAACAACAAGTTCTACGAAACCAGAAAAATTTACAGGAGTCACGAATACAAAAAGTTTTGAAAATAGTACATCAAAATTAACACACAATACTACATATTATGTATGGATAAAAGATGAAGCAGGAAATACATCACAATATAGTTTAAAAACACCGGAATTAAAAGCTGGAAGTTTAAAATTATCTAAGGCAATGATACAAACATCTGATGCAAGTGATGTAGCAAATAATATTGGCTCATATATAGGCAGTACAGTAACAAATTATACTCCTAATGGAGGAGATAAAAATGTTGGATGGAAAATATTTTATGCAGGTAAATCAGATGCGGGAGATTCATCAGAGAATGACCATATATATTTAATAGCAGATGATTGTATAGACATAAAGAATTCAGCAGGGGAATATAATACACCAGTATCAGCAAATGGAAATCAGGTAGATATATTTAATGATGCTCCAAAATGTGCAACACTTTTGTCTATAGAAAATGAAAGTTCACAATATTCAAGAGAAAACAGTTTGGCTAAAAATTGGATTGAAATAGATAACGATGATTCTGCAATAAAGTATATGATTGACACTGAGAGATGGTCAAAATTATACGGAAGCAAATATGCAGAATATGCGATTGCATCACCAACTGGCGAAATGTATGTAAAGAGTTGGAATTGCAATTCTCAATATAAGAGATTAAGCTATGGCTATGATAATTATGGTTGTACTATAAATGGAAGTAGTACGGTAGATACTGCAGGATATAACACAATGTATTTTTTAAGTGCGACTGATGGTGTAAGGAACAGCTGTTATGGTTATTGGTTAATATGGCCGGCTAAGGGTGCATCGTTAGAACCCACCAATTGGAAAGTTTCAATAACGGAAGAAGGAAAAAGTAGCATGTTCTATAGTCGTTATGGAGAAAATACATTAGGATTTAGACCAGTAGTATGTTTAAACACTAATGTTAGATTACAAACTGATGGAATGGACAGTGATGGAAAGGCAAAATATAAAATAGTTGAAGCAACCAATGAAGAAACTACTGTACAAGCTTACACGAATGGTGAATGGAGTTCGCAAAATGTATATGCAACTCTTGTGAGCGGAACAACAGGAAGTGGAATAAGTACAAGCTATGAGAGTATTGCTGACTCTGCACAGAATGTGACAGCAGGAACAACAAATACAAGTGAAATACAAAGAGAAGGTACAACAACATTAAGAGTTAAAACTACTGATGGCACAAATACAGTTTATAGTAATAATTATAATGTAAAAATAGATAAAACATCTCCGACTCCTGGAACACTTGCAATGAAACTAAACAGTAGTACTGGAGAAGAATATACTAGTGGAGCAACGAATAACAATATATATATAAAATTAAACAATGGAAGTGATTCTACAAGTGGACAGAGGAGTAACGTATATAAATTAAAGGGAGTAACTGAAAGTGAAAATTTAACAGAAACTTCAATAATTACAAATAAGGGCACTACAGTGGCAATAGTAACAACAGTGGATAATGCAGGAAATACGGCGACAAGAACCTATAATATTACAAAACAGTTGCCTAAACTAGCTACACCAAGATTGACTGCAGATGGTTATTCAAAATTGACTTGGAATAGAGTTGAAAATGCAACAAAATATGTTGTGCAAAGTATAATAGAAACAGTTGAAGTTGAAAAAGATAAAACATCTTATGATGCTTTAAAAATGCTTAAAAGTTTCATTGATAAAGAAGGAAATTCGTTTAATGCCTTTGTAAGAATCAAAGCTGTTGGTGATGGCATAAATTATGAAGATAGTAACTGGTCAGAATCTGTATGGTTATATGAGTGTTTATCAGGTGAGACTGAAATTGATATATATGATGAAGAAAAGAAAAAGAGAAGAAAGAAAAAATTAAAAGACTTAAAAGTCGGGGATAAAGTAATTTCATTTAATACAGAAACGAAAAAATGGGAAATAGATGAAGTACTAAATGACGATATGCACGAAGTTAAATTTGAGCTAAGCTATGATATATGGACTTTCTCTGATGGTACTCAAATAACAACGGTAAAGAAGCATGAATTCTACAATGTGAGTCAGGAAAAACTAATGTATATTGATGAATGGAATATGGGAGATAAAATATACAAAGAAGATGGAACAACGCCAAGTTTAATAAAACATGAGCAAATACAAGAGCCAATACGTCATTACACATTAATGAACCATAACCATAACTATATAGCAAATGGATGCTTATCTGGAACAAGAGAAATGAGAAAAATAAAAGTAGAAAATTTAAAACCAGTTGATATTGATTAAGAGTGAGGAGAAGAAATGAAAGATAAAAAAATAATTTTATGTATTATTTGTTTAGTAGCAATATTATCAATAATTATCGCATTTGGAGTAAGTCAAAAAGATAATGCAAAAGACAAAACAAATAAAGAAAATCAGAATAATATGCAAATAGAATTACAAGAAGGCAGCAAAATTGATGTGAAAAATCTAGAAAATGCCAAAATTGAAAATGGAATGAAAGTAAACAATTCTCCAAAAGCTCAAGAAGAAAAGATAGTAGAAAATCTTAAATACTCAGAATTTTCGATGGATTCTAAGAATGAAGAAAGCAATTTTAGACTAAGAGTTACAAATATAGGAAAAGAAAAAACAGAAGAACAATATGTAAAAGTAACATGCTTAGATGTAAATGGAAATTCGATTGGAGAAATTTATTTATTAGTTTCAGAGCTTAAGCCAGGTGAGTCGATAAGTGCAACAGCAAATATAGCAGATGACTATATAAATTTATATGATTATGAAATTTCAAAATAAAAAATAAGAACAAAAAAGTAAACTAATAGTTGTAAAACTATTAGTTTTTTGATATGATAGGCGTAAATTTAAATGTACAGTTTGGGGACGGAGAAAAAATTGTACAATAAATAGAGAAATAGGTGTTTAAAAAATATTAGAAATTAATATAAAACTTGTACATTTTTTTCTCCGTCCCCGGAATGCTTAGGAATGCTTCGTTGTACATTAAATAAACATAAGGAGGATTTTTTAATGAGTGAATACGAATGTGTTGACAGCGTTGAAACTTTGGCAAAGACACTAGAGAGAGTTAAGAATGCACAAAAGGAATTTTCGAAATATTCACAAGAGCAGGTAGATAAAATATTTCAGGCTGCGGCTATTGCTGCGAATGAAGCTAGAATTCCACTTGCTAAGATGGCAGTAGAAGAGACTGGAATGGGAATAGTAGAAGATAAAGTAATTAAGAACCATTATGCGGCAGAATATATATATAATAAATACAAAAATGAAAAAACTTGTGGAGTAATTTATCAAGATGATAGTTATGGAATTAAGAAGATAGCTGAGCCAGTTGGCATTGTAGCTGCTGTTATTCCTACAACAAACCCAACTTCTACGGCAATTTTTAAAACTTTAATTGCACTAAAAACTAGAAATGGAATTATAATCAGTCCTCATCCAAGAGCTAAAAAGTCTACTATAGAGGCTGCAAAAACTGTTTTGGAAGCAGCAGTAAAGGCAGGTGCTCCAGAAGACATTATTGCATGGATTGATGTTCCATCTCTTGAACTTACTAATATGTTAATGCAGTCTGTAGATATAATACTTGCAACTGGTGGACCTGGAATGGTTAAGTCTGCTTATTCTAGTGGAAAGCCAGCTCTAGGCGTTGGTGCGGGAAATACTCCTGCTGTTATTGACGAGAGTGCTAATGTGATTTTGGCAGTAAACTCGATTATACATTCTAAAACATTTGATAATGGAATGATTTGTGCTTCTGAGCAATCTGTAATAGTAAGCGACAAGATTTATGATAAGGTAAAAGACGAATTTGTTAAAAGAGGATGCTATATATTGAATCCTGAAGAGACTGAAAAAGTTCGTAAGACTATAATTATAAACGGAGCCTTGAATGCTAAAATAGTTGGTCAAAAAGCACACACGATAGCAGAACTTGCTGGAGTAAGTGTTCCAGAAAATACTAAAATTTTAATCGGAGAGGTTGAAAGTGTAGATTTATCTGAAGAATTTGCTCACGAAAAATTATCTCCTGTACTTGCAATGTATAAATCAGGCAGTTTTGACGATGCTCTTGAAAAGGCATATAGATTGATAGAAGATGGCGGACTAGGACACACCTCATCTTTATATGTAAATACTGTTACAGAAAAAGAAAAAATAGAAAAATTTTATAGCAAAATGAAAACGTGTAGAGTTTTAGTAAACACACCATCATCACAAGGTGGAATTGGAGATTTGTATAACTTTAAACTTACTCCATCTTTAACACTTGGATGTGGAACTTGGGGTGGAAACTCGGTTTCAGAAAATGTTGGAATTAAACATCTATTAAATATAAAAACAGTAGCCGAAAGGAGAGAAAATATGCTTTGGTTTAGAGCACCTGAAAAGGTTTATATGAAGAGAGGTTGCTTGCCTGTAGCCTTAGAAGAACTTAAAAACGTAATGAATAAGAAGAGAGTATTTATAGTAACAGATACATTCTTATATGAAAATGGTTATACAAAAGTTGTAACAGACAAATTAGATGAGATGGGAATAGTTCACGAAACATTCTTCAATGTTGCTCCAGACCCAACTCTTGCTTGTGCAAAAGAAGGTGCAAAATTGATAGATGCCTTCAAACCAGATTGCATTATAGCAATAGGTGGTGGTTCTGCAATGGACGCTGCAAAAATAATGTGGGTTCTATACGAGCACCCAGAAGTTGACTTCCTAGACATGGCAATGAGATTCATGGATATTAGAAAAAGAGTTTACACATTCCCTAAAATGGGCGAAAAAGCTTATTTTATAGCAGTTCCAACATCAGCAGGAACAGGTTCAGAGGTAACACCATTTGCGGTAATAACAGACGAAACAACAGGTCAAAAATATCCACTTGCAGACTATGAATTGCTTCCTAAGATGGCAATAGTAGACGCAGATATGATGATGAATGCCCCAAAAGGACTAACATCAGCATCTGGAATTGACGCCTTAGTTCATTCAATAGAAGCATATGTTTCTATGATGGCAACTGAATTTACAGATGGATTAGCAATAGAAGCAATCAAGACAATATTTGAATATTTGCCAAGAGCTTATGAAGAAGGGGCAAACGACCCTATTGCAAGAGAAAAAATGGCAAACGCAGCAACGATGGCAGGTATGGCATTTGCAAATGCTTTCTTAGGAATATGCCATTCAATGGGACATAAATTAGGTGCTTACCATCATCTACCACATGGAGTTACAGTTGGATTGGTATTAGACGAAGTAATGAGATTTAATGCAGAAGAAGTTCCAACAAAAATGGGAACATTCCCACAATACGAGTATCCACATGCTTTAAGAAGATATGCAGAAATAGCAGATAGCTTAAACTTAGGCGGAAACACAGACCAAGAAAAACTAGAAAGATTGATAAATAAAATAGACGAATTAAAAGAGAGAGTCGGCTTCAAGAAAACAATAAAAGACTATGGAATTTCAGAAGAAGATTTCTTATCAACATTGGATGAGATGAGCGAAAAAGCATTTGACGACCAATGTACAGGTGCAAATCCAAGATACCCATTAATAAGTGAGATAAAAGAAATTTATTTAAAAACATATTATGGAGGTGAAAGATAATGAAATTTAATTTGATAAATCCAATAGCAGAAAGAAAAACAAAAACTGTTTACAGAGACGGAGATAAGACAATAAAATTATTCGTAGAAAACTACTCGAAGGCAGATATATTAAATGAAGCTTTAATTCAATCAAGAGTGGAAGAAAACACAGATTTAAAAATATCTAGATTACAAGAAGTTACAAAAATAAACGAGAGATGGGCTCTAATTACAGAATATGTAGAGGGAACGCCACTAGATGTTTTAATGAAAGAACATCCGGAAAAACAAGACGAATATTTAAACTTTTTCGTAGGAATTCAATTAGAAGTTTTATCGAAAAGAGTACCTCTATTAAATAGAATAAAAGACAAATATAGAAGAAAAATAACAGATGCTACAAACATAGATGACACGACAAAATATGAGTTGCTACAAAGACTAGAAGGAATGAAAAATCATGACAAACTATGCCATGGAGACTTCGTTCCAAGCAACATAATAGTAAAAGAAAATGGCGAATATGCGATAATTGACTGGTCACACGCAACACAAGGAAATGGCTCAGCAGACGTAGCAAACACATACTTAATATTCTCTATGAGAAATCAAAAAGAATTAGCAGAAAAATACGTAAATTTATACTGCGAGAAGACAGGAACGGACAAGAAAGAAGTACAAAGATGGATTCCAATAGTTGCAGCAATAAGAAAGACAAAAGGAAAAGCAGAAGAACAAGAAATGCTGGAACAATGGATAAATATAGTCGATTACGAATAAAGATTGAATAGCTTACTCTAAAGAGAGTAGGCTATCTTCCTATTATTGTGAAAAAAGGTCTTATTTTGAAAAAAATTTAAAATTTTATATTTTCTCTTTATTTTTAACAAGCTATTGTATATAATTATAGCAAGCAAAGAGGAGATGATTGAATAAAAATTACAAACCTTCAATCAAATTTTACCCTCAAGAAAGGAATACAACAAAAATGAATTTACCAAACAAATTAACACTATTTAGAATAATACTAGTTCCAATAATGGTTATAGTATCTTTTTTTGATATACCGGGAAGTTTTTTAGGCATATCTACAACAATGTGGATAATGGAATTAATATTTATAATTGCATCAATAACAGATAAACTAGATGGATATTTGGCAAGAAAAAATAATCAAGTAACTAACTTCGGAAAATTTTTAGATCCAATTGCAGACAAAATTTTAGTAGTTGCTGCCATGATTTTATTTGTAGAAATGGGAAGATTACCAGCATGGATTCCAATTATAGTAATATTCCGTGAATTTGCCGTTTCAGGATATAGACTAATTGCTGTACAAAACAGTGGCAAGGTAATTGCCGCAAATGTTTGGGGCAAATTAAAAACTGTTACACAAATGATTGCGATAATTTTAATGTTTTTAACAACACAGCCTTACTTTGCATTTGTTATGAGAGCAAAAACTGAACAAGATGCGCTTGTAAACAGTGCACTTACATATATGACAACAGGAGATTTTATAATGAATATACTAGCAAGTGTATTTATGACAATATCTGTAATTGCAACAATTTTCTCTGGATATGAGTATTTAAAAGGCGGAAAAGATTTACTAAAAGATTGTTAATACGAAAAAATAATACAATATTATCAATTTTGAATAGAGAACAATATATACATAAGAGATAAAGGGGATAAAACATGAAAAAATTAAAGAAAATATTCATTGCATTGCTTTTAATAACGTTTATTTCAACAGTTACGATTGATTATAAAACATCAATTGCAGATGTAGGAAGTTTTGAGGATTACGACAGTGGTAGCTCATGGGATAGCGACAGTTCGTGGGATAGCGGAAGCTCATGGAGTAGTTGGGACGATGATGATTACAGTTCTAGTTATGGAGGAACAAGCCATAGTAGTGGCGGAGGTTCTTCGTGGGGAACAATAATAACTTTTATTATTATAATTGCTATAGCTTATGCTATTTCTTCAAAGAATAAACACACTCCAATTAGACCAGTTCAAACGTATCAACCAGCATCTAATTTTGATTCTGAAGAAAATGTTGAAAGAAAAGTTAAAGCTGTTGATGAAATGTTTAATAAAGAAGAGTTCTTATCTTGGACTAGAAGTTTATTCGTAAAATTGCAAGAAGCGTGGACTGCAAGAGATTGGAGTACTATTAGAGTATTTGAAACAAATGAGCTATTTGAACAACATCAAAAGCAATTACAAGGTTATATAGACAGAAAACAAATAAATGTAATGGAAAGAATTTGCGTATTATCAGTTAAGTTAGCAGACTTCAAGCAAACTGGAAATAAAGATGTTTTAACTGTTGTATTGAAATCTAGAATGAATGATTATATAATAGACGAAACAACAGGAAAAATAGTAAAAGGTGATAAGACAACTGATAGGTATAGTACATATAAACTTGATTTTATTAGAACAACAGGCGAAAAGACAAAACCAGGTTCTATTGAAATAAATACAACCAATTGTCCAAACTGTGGAGCACCAACACAAATAACATCATCAGGTAAATGTGAGTATTGTGGAAGTGTAATTACAACAGGCGAACATAGCTGGGCATTATCAAACTTAGAGAAAATAGGCTAAAACTTGTTCGGACATTAAAATAGGGTCTGCACAGGATAAATTATTAAAAGCTAAAAAATTTTAGGAGGAAAGAATTATGGGATTAATTAAAGCAGCAGCAAGTGCAATAGGAAGCACAATGCATGATCAATGGAAGGAAGCAATTAGATGTGAAAACATGACAAATGATATTCTTATGGTTAAGAAAACTACTCCAAATGGAGTTATATCAAACAAAAGTACAATTATAGTAGCACCTGGACAATGTGCAATTATATTTGATAATGGTAGAGTAATAGATGCAACGGCAGAAGAAGGAGTATATACTTTTGATAGTTCTTCTACACCTTCATTCTTTGCAGGACAATTTGGAGCAGTATTTAAAGAAATGTGGCAACGTTTTACATATAATGGAGCAAGTGCTAAACAACAGGCAGTATTTTTCTTCAACACAAAGGAAATAATAGATAATAAATTTGGAACAGCGGCACCAATTCCATTCCAAGATTGGTCACACCCAATACCAAACCAAATGACAAATACTTTAACACCACTAAGAGTAGAAGTAAAATGTTTTGGAAAATATACTTTTAGAATTGCAGACCCAGCTTTGTTTATGAGCAAATTAGCAGGAACTGCTGATATTTATAAAAAAGATGAATTAGTAGAGCAATTAAGAACAGAAGTTATGTCTGTATTTCAAAATGTTGCTAATGAACTTGGTACAGCTAAATACAAAGTTCCAGTTTTAGAAATGCCAAGTCAAACAGATGAAATAAGAGAAATGATGGACGAAAAGGTATTTGATGCAAAAATAAGAGAAAGAGGAATAGAAATAGTTTGCTTTGCTGTTGAATCTGTAACATTAACAGATGATTCTGCAAAGAAGATTGATGATTACGAATTAAGTTCAAACTCTTACATGCAACAAGGAAGAATGGTTGGAGCATATTCAAATGCTGTTGAAAATGCAGCAAAAAATGAAAATGGAGCAGCAAATGGATTCATGGGAATAGGAATGATGAACATGTCAACAAATGGAATGATGCAAAATGCTGCAAACGGACCATGGAATCAAAACAATGATGCGAGCAGAATGGATTTAAGTAAACAAGAAGAGGCTAAAGCTGATGATACAACAGCTGAAGGCTGGACTTGTGAATGTGGTCATGTAAATCCAGCAGATGGTAAATTCTGTAGTGAATGCGGTAAGGCAAAAACATCAAAAAAGGTTTGCCCAAAGTGCAAAATGCCAAATGATGCAGGTAACAAATTCTGCAATAATTGTGGAGAACAATTATAAAGTTTTGTAGGAGGAACTTATATAATAATGGAGTTAGAGCAAGCGAAAACAGAGGTTAAAGAACTTAGAGAAAAATTAGAGTATTATGCAAAATTATATTACGATATGGATAGCCCTGCAATAACTGATTACGAGTATGATATGATGATGAACAGATTAAAAGCTTTGGAAAAAGAATTTCCGGAGCTTATTACTCGTGATTCATTAACTCAAAAAGTTGGAGGGCATGTTAAAGAGGGATTTAAACAAGTGGTGCATGAAGTACCACTTCAAAGCCTTCAAGATATATTTTCTTTTGAGGAATTGAGAGACTTTGACACAAGAGTTAGAAAAGTTGCAGAGGAAAATAATGAAGAGCTAAAATATGTTGTAGAAACAAAGATTGACGGTCTATCTACAGCACTTAAGTATGAAAATGGTGTTTTTGTACAAGGTGCAACACGTGGAAATGGCTTGATTGGAGAAGATGTAACAGATAATTTAAAAACAATTTCACATATTCCAAAAGAACTAAAAGGAAAAATAGATATTACGGTTCGTGGAGAGGTATTTATCGGAACAAAAGAGTTCGAAAAAATGAACGAAGAAAGAGAAATATTAGATGAAACTCTATTTGCAAATGCAAGAAATGCAGCGGCAGGTTCTCTTCGCCAATTGGACTCAAAGGTAACTGCAACAAGACCGCTAGATATTTTTATATTTAATGTGCAAAAATATGATGAAGATACATTTGATTCTGAAAATTCACATTTTACAGAATTAGACAAGCTACAAAAATTAGGATTTAATGTAGTGCCGGTAAGAACATTATGTAGTACAATAGATGAAGCAATAGAAGCAATCAAAAAGATTGGAGAAGACAGAGAAAATCTATCATTTGGAATAGATGGTGCAGTTATAAAGGTTGATAATTTACGTCTAAGAGAGATATTAGGAACCACTTATAAAGTTCCAAAGTGGGCTATTGCATACAAATATCCACCAGAGAAAAAAGAGACAAAACTTTTAGATATCGTATGTCAAGTCGGAAGAACAGGAGCACTTACACCGACTGCAATATTAGAGCCAGTTAAGGTTGCAGGCTCAACTATTTCAAAAACAACACTTCACAATGAAGATTTTATAAAAGAAAAAGACCTAAAAATAGGTGATACAGTCGTAATTCAAAAGCAGGGAGACGTAATTCCAGAAGTTGTTGATGTTATAAAGTCGAAGAGAGATGGTACTGAAAGAGAGTTTGTTATGCCAACAGTATGTCCAGTCTGCGGAGCACCAGTAGTAAGAGAAGAAGGCGAAGCCGTTGCACGTTGTATAGGAATAGAATGTAGTGCAAAAATATTAAGAAATCTTGCACATTTCGTCTCAAAAGAAGGAATGGATATAGATGGGCTTGGAATAAAAATATTAGAACAATTAGTAGATAAAGGTTTAATAAAAAATATTGCTGACATTTACACATTAACAGCAGAAGAAATTGCATCACTTAAAAAGAATGGAAAGAAATTTGCTCAAAATCTAATAGATTCAATAAATGCAAGCAAAAACAATGATTTATTTAAGCTACTAACAGCACTTGGAATAAGACATATAGGAACAAAATCTGCAAAAGGATTGTGCAAAAAATACAAATCAATAGACAAAATTGCAGAAGCAAGTTTCGAAGAATTAAGCATGATAGATGATGTTGGAGAAATTACAGCACAAAGTATTTACGAATTTTTTAGACAACCACAAACGATAGACTTAATAAATAAGTTAAAAGAGGCCGGAGTAAATACTGAGGTAATACAAAATGAAAATACTAATACAGATGACAGATTTGCAGGAAAAACATTTGTATTAACAGGAAGTCTAGAAAAATATACAAGGCAAGAAGCTAGTGATATAATAGAAAGCTTTGGTGGCAAAGTATCAGGTTCAGTTTCTAAAAAAACGAGCTACGTACTAGCCGGGGAAGAAGCGGGTTCAAAATTAACAAAAGCACAAGAATTGGGAGTTGCAATTATTTCAGAGCAAGATTTTAAAAATATGATTGAAAAATAATTACAAATGTAGTAAAGTTGAAAATTCAAAAAAGAGAAGGTGGAAAAGAATTAAATTTTAGCAAGGAAAATAAATCCAAAAGGCAAGGACGCATACTTTTTGTATGTAACTGCGTTTTGAATGAAATTTGACGTAGTCAAAATTATAATTATTTTTCACCAGGGAAAGGACAAATAAACATATGGAAGGCAAATATTCATTTGAACGCATGGAAAACGAATTAGATAATGGGTATATAATTTTTTACACATATGTTAGAAATAGATACCAATTATTCAAGACATCAGAAAATTGCTATACACAGCAGTTACTAACAGAAGATTTAAAAAATCCATTACCACGTTTAACAATAATAACACACAAAAGATTAAAAGAAATATATCCATACATGGAAAACATAGAATATAAAACAAGTGCACTATAGGTGGAATGCGAGGGAGGCTTGAAAAATGTACACTTATGACGATGTAAAAGAACATAGCAATGACAGAGAATATGTAGAAAAAGCAATAGAAGAAGATGGACTTTTATTAGATGCAGCATCTCCTGAATTACAAGACGACAAAGAACTAGTAATGAAAGCTGTTACAAAAGATGGTGGAGCATTGGAATTTGCCTCAAAAAGGTTGAAAGCAGACAGAGAAATATTGATGCAGGCAGTTGAGAAAAAAGGCTGGGTTTTATGTTATGCCTCAGATGAATTGAAAGCAGATAAAGAACTAGTACTCAAAGCCGCAAAAACAGATGGACAAATTTTATATTATGTAAGCAAAGAACTAAGAGATGATTATGATGTTGTGCTAGAAACAGTAAAAAATAAAGGTTTAATTGTAAAATATGCTAGCAAGCGTCTGCGTTCAGACAAGACAATAGCAATAGAAGCAATAAAAAATGACAAAAGAGCTTATGATTTTATAGTACCAGAATTAAGACAAGATGAAGAAATACAGGCAATAATAAATCCACCAGCATAAAATTTTTTGGTATGAAATTGGAACGGAGAAAAAATTTATATTTTTCCGTTCCAATTTATATTAATGCTTTTTTGTGTTCTTCTCTGCCACCGTTTTGTACTATTGTATATTTTGAGGATTTGCATATAGGGTCTTATTATTTGTGTATATTACCATTCCTGGTTTTGCTCCATTAGGCTTTTTTACATATTTTATTAAAGTATAGTCAACTGGCACATTTTGAGACATTCTAGCCTTGCTGTAATATGCAGCAATAGATGCACATTTATATAAAACTGAATCTGGAACTGTGGTAGATTTATCAGTAAATTTTAAATTACTATCTGTTTTTAAGACAACATGACTTCCATGAATATCTTTCGTGTGAAACCAAATATCAGAATTTTGTGCGAGTCTGCAAGTTAAATAATCATTTTGTTTATTATTCTTTCCAATGTAAACAGTGTAACCATCAATATTGCGTTTTTCCAGCATATTACTTGCGTTTGATTGCTTACTCGATTTAGAATTAGTAATTTTGCTCTGTTTATTGTATACATGATTATTTACTGTATTTGCATTTTTCCCGAAAATTAAATTATCACAAATTTCAGAATAAATATTGTCTATATCTTCAATTGTGGAAACTTCTTCTAACTCGTATACAATACTTTCTAAGTATGATAACTCAGCCTCTGACAATTCTTTTTGCTTTTCTACAATAGCTATTGTGTTTTGTAGTTTTCTATATTTTTTGAAAAAATTCTTAGCATTTTTAGATGGACTAAATTTCTCATCTAATGGTATAGTAATTAAATTGTTGTTATCATAATAGTTTTCCAAAGTAACTTCAGCCTGTGGATAATCTGGTATTCTGTATAAATTTGAAGTTATTAATTCACCATATAATCTGTATTTTTCAGCATTTGTGCAATCGGCAATTTTTAAATCTATTGTGCTAATTCTTTCTTTTATCTTTCCAACATGATTTAAAACAAGCTTTAATACTGTATCTCTGTACTGTTTGAATTGCTCAGACTGTTCTTTTGAAGTATAGAAATCATCTAAATAGAAGTTCACAGCAAGTCCATCGTTTGTTGATTTATAAGCAAAGTAATCTTTCTTAACAGAAGAATATTCTTTTAAAACAACGTTATCAGGCATGTTTGCAAATAAATCTTTTAGATATGAGTAAACTTCTTTCAAATTATTAGTAGAAACAGCTGTTGGGATGTTCAATGTTTCTAATAAATATGATACATTCTTTTTTCCAAATCCATTGTAAACTTTAGATAATGTTGATGGCAAATTTTCGCTATCTATTGAAACATCTCTATAAAACTCATCGAAAGTTTTAACTGCAAGAAAGTCCTTTTTAGCACTTTCAATATTCAAATATTTCGAACCAGGGAAGATGTCTCTATTTGAGTTATCAAACTTATTTAGATGACGTAAGCTATCGATAACTGTATGCTCCGAATTTAGCAATATAATATTGCTGTGTTTTCCCATAAGTTCAACAACAAGAGTTTTTGTAATTAAATCATTAAGCTCGTTGTATACATCAATATCAATAAAAACAATACGTTCTAAGCCATTAGAATAAATTCTTTTAATAGTTCCACCAGTCAAATGTTTTCTAAGAACCATGCAAAAATTCAAAACATTTTGAGGGTTAGGTTTAGAATTAGTAGTTAAATTAATTCTATAGTTTACTGAATCTATAGAAACATTCAAACAATAATTCTTTCCACTAGAATAAACACCCAATAAAATCTCGTTTTTACTAGGCTCAAAAATTTTATTTATCTTTCCATTAATAAGGCAGGTGTTTAATTCTGAAACTACTGCTTTAGTTACAATACCATCAAAAGCCATTGCAAAAATCTCCTTAAATTTTAATAGAATGATTATACCGCAAAAATGACGGTTTAGCAATAAATAATATTATAAAAGTAGTAGTACAATAGGTTATATACTAAACTAATGAAATATGAAAAAATTAAAACAGAAAATCAAAATAATTTGCAAAAAATATTGACATTTCAAGCTTTTTTGACATATAATACAAACCAATGAGGCACTATTAGGAGGAACTTGCTAAAAGATGAACAACAATTATAATAATATGTCTGATGATGAACTACTGGAATTGATAAATAAAAAAGATACAGATGCACTAGATTTTTTAATATGCAAATATAAAGACCTAGTAAATTCAAAAGTGAATAAATATTTTATAATTGGTGCCGAAAAAGAAGATATAGTACAAGAAGGTTTGATTGGGTTATATAAAGCAATTAAAGATTATAAGCCGGACAAGCAGAATTCATTTAAATCATTTGCAAATTTATGTATAGAAAGACAGCTAATAACAGCAATAAAATCCTCTAATAGACAGAAACATATGCCATTAAATTCGTATTTGTCATTGAATATGACAGCATTCGAAAATGAAGATGGAAATAATGATACACAAATAGTGGATGTGCTTGAAAACACGGTAATAGAAGACCCACTAGATACAATCACAAAAAAAGAATACTTTTCAAGTGTAGAAAATGTGATAGACTCATCTTTAAGTGACTTTGAAAAGAAAGTACTTAATAGATATGTACAAGGCGAATCTTATGTAAAAATTGCAGAAAGGTTAGATGCCCCAGTAAAATCTGTGGACAATGCGATACAAAGAATTAGAAAGAAAACTGCAAAAAATATACAAGCAGAAAGTAATATATAAAAGCTTCTGATGAAAAACAGAAGCAATATACGCTATCATAGCTCAGTAGGTAGAGCGCAGCCTTGGTAAGGCTGAGGTCACGGGTTCGATTCCCGTTGTTAGCTCCAATAGAAAAGTCCGGTATATCAGCGATTACAAGCAATATACCGGATTTTAATTTATTAGAATTTGTATTCCATTTGGTCTATTTTATACAATATTTCCAAAAAAAAGTGGTCAAAAAGTGGTCATACTTTTACAACTTTAAATACGTGTAATAACAATTGATGATTATTTAGCTAGTTTACAGTAAACCACCAGCAGAGTTACTCATTTCAGAGCAACTCTACTGGTGGTTGTGGTACATGTGATAAGGCATGTACCATGAAATGAAATTATGCGATTACGATAACATCGCCATCAAACGGCTTGTTGACCTCACCCAGATATTCGAAATCCTCGAACATCTTAAGGAGATAGAGAAACTTCATTTCGGTGTAACCATCAGGATCTTTTTTAGGAAGCTCCTGAGAATTTCCAAAAACTTTTTGAAGCAATTCATCGCCAATCTTGTTCAGCTTGACTTTGATTATGTCGTTCATCGATACTTTCATTAAAACTTCCTCCTTGTGATTGTTCGGAGGATTGTGCCTCCGAACTCTGTTTATATTCGAAGGCAACACATATCAAAATATGTTACTGGTAAAATTATACAATGTTTTACAGAAAAAGTCAAATATTTCCAATTAGGAATTTTGAAAAAATAAATTTTTTGTCTAAATTAGTGTAAATAGTCTCAATAAAAAAATTCTCGAATACAATATATTAGGAGGATTTAATATGGAAAAGATTAAGACAATAGCAAAATATACAATAAATGTTTTGGCAATTATTAGTGCTTTGGTTACTGGAATTAATGCTGTAGAAGGAATAACAATACCATATGCGATTCAAATAGTACAAATAATAGCCGTTGTTCAAGGTGTAATAAGTACGTATTTACTTGGTCAGAAGGCTATTAGTAATAGGGAGAAAAAATAAATATGAATATAATTAATACAAATTTAAATTTTAAACAAATGGATACACGTAGTTCTACGCAAAGAATAATTTTGCATCATGCTGCGGCTAAAAAGTGCTCAGCTGAAGATATTCACAGGTGGCATTTAAACAATGGATGGAGTGGAGCTGGCTATCACTTTCTGGTAAGAAAAGACGGCACAATATATAGACTTCGTCCAGAAGATAAGGTTGGAGCTCATGCATATGGTGCAAATTATGATTCATTGGGAATTTGCTTTGAAGGAGATTATAAGGAAGAAATAATGCAAGAGGAGGAGATTAAGGCTGGAAGAGAACTTGTAAATTTTTTAAAAAATAAATATGGAATAAACACAGTACAAGTTCATAAAAATGTAAATGCAACAAATTGCCCTGGTGACAATTTTCCATTTGATCAAATAGCAAATTCAAATGAAACAGGCGTATCAAAACCAAGCCAAGAAAAGGGAAAAATAGCTACAATACAAACTTCTTTAAATGAAAAATATGGCTTAAATATTTCAGTAGATAATATTTATGGAAACGAGACGAAGAAGGCATTGGTGAAGGGATTACAAACAGAATTAAATAAACAGTTTGGAAGTAAACTAGCAGTCGATGGAATATTTGGAACTAACACTTACAATGCCTGTATAAATGTTCGAAGAGGTGCCGAAGGAAACATCACTTGGTTAATTCAGTCAATGCTTATTTGCAAATTATTTAACCTTAATGCAGACGGAATATTCGGACTCGCAACAGAAAGTGCGGTACGAGAATTTCAAAAAAGAAATGGATTATCACAAGATGGAATAGTTGGAAAGAATACGTTTAATAAATTATTCAAATAACAAAAATAAGAACTTAAATTTCACGTTTGAGTTCTTAATTTTTATACGTTGAAAGCTAGAAAATCAATATTTTCACTTGACAAAACAATTGATTATGATAGAATTGTGTTGGTAGGATACGATGTGTAATTAGAATTGAAATTTACATAAAAATATGATATAATTCTAAAAGGTTACATATAATAAAAAGGGAGGTAGTAGTATGAAAAAAGTCTACGACGCATTAACAATTGCAAAATGGATTATAAATAAGATACACCCAGAACCTTTAAAACTTCAAAAATTATTATATTTAGCACAAGGATATTCATATGCCTTTTATGATAGACCTTTATTTAAGGAAGAAATAGAAGGATGGGTTCATGGCCCAGTTGTAAGAAATGTATATAACATGTTTAGCTCTTATCAATATAATTGCATAGATATTAATTATGAAGTAGAAGAACTAGATAAAGAAGCAGAAGATGTACTAAACTACGTAATAAATAACTTTGCAAAATATGATTCAAAATATTTAGAAAAATTAAGTCACGAACAAGAGCCTTGGATAATGGCTAGAAGCGGCTTAGATCCAGATGAAAGAAGCGATAAAACCATATCAAAGGAAAGTATTTCAAACTATTTCATAAATGAAGTATTCCAGCCAGAAATGGAGGAATGGGATTAGTGATAGGAGAAATCTGGACATATAAGGCGACAAAGCCAAGTGATAATTTAGAAAAGATTAGACCGGTGCTTGTCATTGGAGATGACGGAGACAACGGTCTAGAATTTGTTGATATTAATTATGTTATAATTTCTTCATCAGCTTCGTGTGGAAAATATGATGTTGAAATAAATGAAGAAACTGCCAAATACATTGGACTAAAAAGACCGTCTGTAATAAAAACTACTAAAATATATACAGGCTCAAGACAGAAGTTAGGATGCAAAATAGGAGATTTAACAGATGAATTAAAAAAGAAATTCATGTGCAAGTATAGGGAATATCAAGAAAATATTATGAATAAATGGAATTAAAGATAAAAACCTTGAGCAGTCAAGGTTTTATTCAAGCAAATATAGAAAGAAGGATATAGTATGAAAATAGGAATTGTAGGACTTCCAAATGTAGGAAAGAGTACTTTATTTAATGCAATAACAAACGCAGGAGCAGAATGTGCAAACTACCCGTTCTGTACAATAGAACCAAATGTTGGTGTAGTTCCAGTGCCAGATGAAAGATTGGACAACCTAGCAAAGATGTACAATCCTCAAAAGGTTACACATGCTGTAATTGAATTTGTTGATATAGCAGGTTTGGTAAAAGGAGCAAGCAAAGGCGAAGGATTAGGAAATAAATTTTTATCTCATATAAGAGAAACAGATGCAATTTGCCAAGTTGTAAGATGTTTTGAAGATTCAAACATAATACATGTTGATGGAAGCATTAACCCTGTAAGAGATATAGAAACTATTAATTTAGAACTTGTATTTGCAGATTTAGAGACTGTTGAGAAAAGAATTGATAGAGCTAGTAAATTAATAAAAGGTGATAAGAAATATCAATTAGAATTTGATACATGGAAAAAAGTAAGAGATGCTTTGCAAAATGGAAAACCAGCAAGAAGTTTGGAGTATACAGATGAAGAACTAGAAATAGTAAGGGACGGATTCTTATTAACAATGAAACCAATTTTATATGTTGCAAATGTTTCAGAAGATCAATTATTGGATGAAAATGATGCAAATGTAAACAGTGTAAAAGAATATGCAAAACAAGACAAGGCAGAAGTTATAAAGCTTTGCGTAAAAATAGAAGAAGAATTATCAAGTTTAGATGGTAATGACAAAAAGGAAATGCTAGAAGCATTAGGCCTAGAAGAATCTGGATTAGATAAAGTAATAAAAGCAAGCTATGATTTACTTGGATTAATGTCATTCTTAACAGCTGGAGAGCCAGAAGTAAGAGCCTGGACAATAAAGAAAGGAACAAAAGCTCCACAGGCTGCAGGAAAAATTCACTCAGATATAGAGAGAGGTTTCATTAGAGCAGAAATAGTTTCTTATGATGACTTGATGAGAGAAGGCTCAATGACAGCAGCAAAAGAAAAAGGCTTAGTTCGTTCAGAGGGTAAAGAATACATAATGCAAGATGGAGATATAGTATTATTTAAATTTAATGTATAAATTAAGAGACGTCCTTCGCCCAAGAGGGACGCCCTTTTTTGGGCGAATTTAGCTTAAAGTACAATAAAGTCTTGCAATTTCGCCCAAAATCCCCCGTCCCTAATGGGCGAAAATTCACAAAACTTTCACAATAAAATTAGCAATCTCTATTGACTTTTGCTAACTTACGATGTATTATATACACAGTTTAGCACTCAAGGTAGTATAGTGCTAAAAAGAGGTGAAAAAATGCTAGACAATAGAAAGAAAAAAATATTGCAAGCTATTGTAGAAGAATATATTGAAACAGCTGAGCCTGTAAGCTCGAAGTCTATTGTAGAAAAACATGGAATTGATTACAGCAGTGCCACGATAAGAAATGATATGGCTGAGCTTGAAAAGATTGGTTTGCTTGATAAACCACATACATCAGCTGGACGTATTCCGTCAGCACAAGGTTATAGATACTATGTTGATGAACTTTTGAACTATAATGATATTAGTATGCAAGAGATAAAATATATACAGACACAACTTGCAACTAAGGTTAATCAGATAGAAGATTTAACAAAAATTGCAACATCAACATTATCTGAAATAACTCATTACACATCAGTTGGAATAGGACCACGAGTTGCGAGCCAAAATATAGAAGAAGTTAAATTTGTATTGTTAGGTAGCAGGCTTTTAATGGCAATAATTCTAACAGAGAGTGGACTTATAAAAGAAACAATAATTAAGTTTGACGAAGATGTAACACAGGAACAAGTTGATACAATAACGTATTTGTTTAACAACAAACTAAAAGGAAAACCACTTACTCAAATAGATAAACCGATGGAAGAATACATGCATTCAGAAATGAGTAGTGTATTAAATGTGGTAAAACCTGTATTAGAACAGTTAAATAAAGCAATAAACGAAGACGCACCGATTTATATGGAGGGAGCTAATAAATCGTTTGATTTGCCAGAATTCAAGAGCTTAGATATAGCCAAAAATTTCGTAAATATATTAGACACAGACAAAACTAAACAGATGATAGATGTTTTGAATAGTGATGATAATCAAGATGAAATAAACGTTTACATTGGTGATGAAAATGTGGATGAAGCTCTAAAAGACTTTAGCATAATAACATTTAAACATAAAGAAGAAGGAAAAGATTTAGGAACGATTGCTATAATTGGACCTACCAGAATGGACTATTCAAAAGTAATATCAGCAATGAAATATATTAGTAAAAAATTAGGCGAAAATAGTGAAACACCAAAACTAGACAATCCAAATTCTAAAGAGAGAAAGGATGATGATAATGGATAAAGAGAAAAAAGTACAAGGAGAAAAAGAGGAAAAGCAAGAAGTAAAAAAAGAAGAAAAGACAGAAAATAAAGAAAAAGAATTAAATGAGCAAATATCAAAATTAAAAGATGAATTGGCAGACGTAAAAGATAGACACACAAGACTCATTGCAGAATTCGACAATTTAAAGAAAAGAAGCGCAAAAGAAAGAGAAGGGTTATACAATTCGATAATAGGGGATATAATATCATCATTATTACCAGTAATTGATAACTTAGAAAAAGCAACAGAAGCCGAGACAAAAGATGAAGAATATAAAAAAGGAATCGAACTTGTATTAAAGCAATTTAAAGATGTGCTTACAGCAAATGGAGTAAAAGAAATAGAGGCAGTAGGACAACCTTTTGATCCAGAATTACATGAGGCAGTAAGCATGATACAAGATGAAAAATTTGGAGAAAAAATAGTTGCACAAGAATATAGAAAAGGCTACATGATAGGAAATAAGGTTATTCGTCATTCTATGGTTGTTGTAGCAAACTAAAATTAATAAAAAGCTTCGTCTTGCGTTGTTAAATTTGCCATTAATAATCCTTTGGCGGACATGCAAAGTACGCCTCCGGTTATTAAGACAAATTTGCCTTGTAATACTTGCTTTTAATTAATTTAACAATTTTATATGTTATTAATTTTAAAAATTTATATAGATAGAACTTAAGAAAATTTAATATAGAAAAATAACTTTAGTATAGTAAAATAGGGAGGAAATTTATTATGGGAAAGATTATAGGTATTGATTTAGGTACAACAAATTCATGTGTTGCAGTTATGGAAGGTGGAGAGCCAGTTGTTATTCCTAATGCAGAAGGAAACAGAACAACTCCATCAGTAGTTGCATTTTCAAAAAATGGAGAAAGATTAGTAGGACAAATAGCAAAACGTCAAGCTGTTACAAATCCAGATAACACAGTTATATCAATAAAAAGAAAAATGGGTACAGCTGAAAAAGTTAAAATAGAAGGAGAAGAATTCTCTCCACAAGAGATTTCTGCTATGATATTACAAAAATTAAAGACAGATGCAGAAAATTATTTAGGACAAAAAGTTACACAAGCTGTTATAACAGTTCCAGCATACTTCTCAGATAGTCAAAGACAAGCTACAAAAGATGCAGGTAAAATTGCAGGACTTGAAGTATTAAGAATCATAAACGAGCCAACAGCTGCAGCTTTAGCATTTGGTATGGATAAAGAAGATCAAGACCAAAAAATAATGGTATACGATTTAGGTGGTGGAACATTCGATGTTTCTATACTTGATATCGGTGATGGTGTATTCGAAGTTCTTGCTACAAATGGTAATACACACTTAGGTGGAGATGACTTTGACCAAAGAATTATAGATTACTTAATATCAGAATTCAAAAAATCAAATGGAATAGATTTATCAACAGATAAAATGGCTATGCAACGTCTAAAAGAAGCTGCTGAAAAAGCTAAAATAGAGCTTTCTGGAATGCAACAAACACAAATCAACTTGCCATTCATTACAGCAGATGCTCAAGGACCAAAACACTTAGATGTAACATTAACAAGAGCTAAATTCGAAGAATTAATCAGAGATTTAGTTGATGCTACAAGAGTACCAGTAGAGCAAGCTATGAAAGATGCAGGAGTTACATCTGCAGATATTCATAAAGTATTATTAGTTGGTGGTTCAACAAGAGTACCTTGTGTACAAGAAGAAGTTAAGAAAATAACAGGAAAAGAGCCAGATAAAGGAATAAACCCAGATGAATGTGTTGCAATTGGTGCATCAATTCAAGGTGGTGTATTATCAGGTGATGTTAAAGACTTAGTATTACTAGATGTAACACCATTATCATTAGGTATTGAAACATATGGTGGTGTATTCACAAAATTAATCGAAAGAAATACAACAATACCAACAAAGAAATCACAAATATTCTCAACAGCAGCAGATGGTCAAACATCAGTTGAAGTACACGTATTACAAGGTGAACGTGAAATGGCTGCATACAACAAAACATTAGGAAGATTCCAATTAACAGGAATTCCAGCAGCACCAAGAGGAGTACCACAAATTGAAGTTACATTTGATATAGATGCTAACGGTATAGTTCACGTATCTGCAAAAGATATGGCAACAGGAAACGAGCAAAAAGTTTCTATTACAGCTTCGACAAACTTAACAGATGAAGATATAGACAAAGCTGTTAAAGATGCAGAAGCACATGCTGCAGAAGATAAGAAGAAGAAAGACGAAATAGAAGCTAGAAACGAAGCTGAAAGCTTAATGTACAACTGCCAAAAGACAGTAGATGAATTAGGTGACAAGATAAGCGGGGAAGAAAAAGCAAAAGCTACAGCAGAAATAGAGAATGTAAAGAAAGCTCTTGAAGGTTCTGACATTGATAAAATAAAAGAAGCAACAGAGAAATTAAAACAAGCTTTCTATGCAATGTCTGAAAAACTATATGCACAAGCAAATCCAAACGGAGCTGCAGGTGCCGGAGCAAATGCAGGAGCAGGTGCTGGACCACAAACAGACGCAAATGGAAATGTATACAATGCAGATTACAAAGTAGAAGACGACAAAAAAGACGAAAACAAATAATAAAAATCGCCCAATAGGGACGCCCCTTTTTGGGCGATTTTCTTAAATGTTTTTCGCCCCCAAAGGGGAGTCCCTATTGGGCGGAAAAGGATAATTGTAGAAAAGGAGAAAGCAATGGCTGAAAAGAAGGATTATTATGAAGTCTTAGGTGTTGAAAAAACAGCAACAGATGACGAACTAAAAAAAGCATATAGACGTCTTGCAAAGAAATATCACCCTGATGCTAATCCAGATAATAAAGAAGAAGCAGAAGCAAAATTCAAAGAAGTAAATGAAGCATATGAAGTTTTGTCTAATCCTCAAAAGAGAAAAATGTATGACCAATTTGGAACAGCAGATCCAAGCCAAGGTTTTGGTGGTGCTGGAGGTCCATTTGGTGGTGGAACATATACGTATTCTACATCTGGCTTTGATGGATTTAGTGATATTTTCGGAGACTTAGGTGATTTATTTGGATTCGGAACTGGAAGATCATCAGCTAGAAATCCAAATGCTCCAAGCAAAGGTGCAGATTTGAAATATAGTGTAAACCTTACTTTTGAAGAAGCATATAGTGGAGTAAATAAAGAAATAAATATAACTAGAAATGAAAAATGTCCTACATGTTCTGGTACAGGTGCAAAACCTGGAACACATCCGGAAACATGCTCTATATGTGGAGGAAAAGGTACTGTTACAAAGATGCAGACTACTTTATTAGGACAAATGAGAGTCCAAACAACATGTTCAAATTGCCATGGAACTGGTAAAGTAATAAAAGATGTTTGTGATACATGTCTTGGAAAGGGAACAGTTAGAAAACAGGCTAAAATAAATCTAAAAATACCTGCTGGAATTGACGATGGTCAAACAGTAGTATTAAGAGGCGAAGGCGAGCCAGGAACAAACGGTGGACCAAATGGAGATATATATGTAACAGTAAATTTGAAGAGACACAGCATATTTACTAGAAAAGATGATAATGTATATTGTGATATTCCAATCACATTTACACAGGCAACACTTGGTGCAGAACTAGAAATTCCACTAGTAGATGGAACAAAAACGACATATAAAATACCAGAAGGAACACAAACAGGTACAAAATTCACAATAAAAGACAAAGGATTTGTACACATTAATTCTGGTTATAGAGGAAATTTAATATTCACAGTACAGGTACAAGTCCCAAAACGTTTGTCTAAAGAACAAAGAGATTTACTTGTAGAACTTGCAAAAACTATGAATGAACAACCTCCTGTAAAAAAGAGAGGAATATTTGGATAAAATAAATAATTTTGAACTGACAGAGAAAAATAAAGTTTTCTGTCAGTTTTATTATTTATAAAAATTTTTATAAATAATAAACTTTGAGGTTGTTTTTCTTGCAAATTTTATAAAGATTGTGCTATAGTATAAATGTTAGATATAAGGAAAGGAATTATATTAATATGGATAAAAAGAAAAAAGAAAAGAAATATATTTTTGGAATAATAGGAGGTTTTATACTAGGTTTAGTATTTTCTATATTAACGACAGCAGCATATATTTATACCGATTTTATTGGAATACTTGGTGCAATATTGTTTATTGGAATTTTTGAGTATTTTGGATATAAAATATTTCAAGGAAAAATAGATAAAAAAACGCCATGGATTATTATGGGATTATCAATTGCAAATGTGTTAATAATGTCTTTTATGATTATTCCCGTGGCTCTGTTAGTAAAGTCAAATATACAATTTAGCTTTAAAGAAGCAGTAAATTTATATAAAAATTCAAACATATCACTTAATATAGTACAAGATTGTCTACTTTCATTGGTGTTATCATTATTGGGGTCATATGCTATAGGTACTGTTATAAATAAAAAAGTTATGTTAAATGTTAATAAGGTAAAATTATTTTCATCTGACAATAAGGAAAAACAGGAATATAAGGAAGTTGCTATTAACGCTACAAAATCAATATTTGAAAAACTAGAGGCAACAGATGAAGCAAAGGCTGTAAAAAAAGAAGATTTAATTGAACAAATTAATAATAAAAATGCAAAGGAATATATTAATTACCTATACAGTTTACGCATTATAAAGAAATATAAAGGAAAATATTATTACTGTGAAGAAGCTGAAAGCAACATAAAAATACACTATGCGTATTGGAAGGATGCAATTGCTATTGCAATAGCAGTTGTGAGTATTGCTTGCATATTATTTTCATTTGGATTAATTAGTCAATCAAAGAAAAAAGTATACAACAATGATGTTAGTTTTTCAATAGATAATACTTGGAATGAATATAAAGTAAATCAAAGTACAGAAGATGATGAGACAACAGTTGAGAAAACTTGGAGGTATTATAAATACATGAATGCTAATGAAGTATTGGCAGGAAATGAAGAACATAGTTATCCTGAAACAATAACTGTATCATATGGAGATAATAACTTTGGTGAAAAAATAAAATTAAACGATTTACGAGATTTATTTGAAGGATATTTCTATGAATATATGGGCTTTGACAATTATCAAATAGAGGTACTTACGACAGATAATGGCTATGAAACATTAGAGATTATGTTGGGATATGAAGATGCCATGGTTTTTGATTATTACTTGATTAATGGAGACAAGATGGCATTTATTTCAGCAAGCACTTACAGCAATGATGAAAATCTATATGATAGTTTAGAAGAGTATACAAAAGAAGTGGTAAATAGTTTTAAATGGAATGAATAAAATTTATTGCAAAAATAAAAGATATTTGTTAAAATAATAATTAGTTTAAAGCATAATAAAAAATAGGCTAAAAAAAAACACCTTTTTAGGTATTTTTAGCCTATTTTTTGTTTATTGATGTAGTAGAAGGAGGAAAAAATGAGCACAAAATATGTATTTGTAACAGGTGGAGTTGTTTCAGGTTTAGGAAAGGGAATTACAGCAGCATCTCTTGGAAGGCTGTTAAAAAATAGAGGCTATAAAGTGGCAAACCAAAAGTTTGACCCATATATAAATGTTGATCCAGGAACAATGAGCCCATATGAACATGGTGAAGTTTTTGTAACAGATGATGGCGCAGAGACAGATTTGGATTTAGGACATTATGAAAGATTTACAGATGAAAATTTAACAAAAAATTCGAGTATAACAACAGGAAGAATTTATCAACGTGTAATAGAAAAAGAAAGAAGAGGAGATTACTTAGGAAAGACTGTTCAAGTAATTCCGCATATAACAAATGAAATAAAAGAAAAGGTATATTCACTTGGAAAAGATGGTGCAGATGTTGTAATAACTGAAATTGGTGGAACTGTTGGAGACATAGAGAGTTTGCCATTCTTAGAGGCAATTAGACAAGTTGGAATAGAAAATAATCCAGAAGACGTGGTATATATACATGTTACGCTATTGCCATACATAACAGGTTCAAATGAATTGAAATCGAAACCAACACAACATTCTGTAAAAGAACTTCAATCTTTAGGGATTAAACCAGACGTATTAGTGTGTAGGACAGAACTTCCGATAACGGAAAATATTAGAAATAAAATAGCTTTATTCTGTAATGTAAGACCAGAAAATGTAATTGCAAATATGACGGCATCAAATTTATATGAAGTTCCACTTATGCTAGAAAAGGAAGGTTTGGCAACAAGCATATGTAAACATTTAAAATTAGAAAAAATAGAGCCTAAAAATGAAGAATGGGAAAAAATGATAGAGCATTTTAAGAATGTAGATAAAAAATATAAAGATGAAAAAGTGAAAAAAGTAAAAATTGCAATAGTAGGAAAATATATAAAATTGGAAGATTCGTACTTATCTGTTGTTGAGAGTATAAAACATGCAGGATATGCAAATGAGGTTGATGTTGAAATTGGATTTGTGGATTCAGAAACAATAAATGCCGAAAATGCAAAAGAAAAACTTGAAAAATTTGACGGAATTATAGTCCCAGGGGGATTCGGTAACAGAGGAATTGAAGGAAAAATTCAAACTGTAAAATATGCTAGAGAAAATAACGTTCCATTTTTAGGAATATGTTTGGGAATGCAAATGGCGGTAATAGAATTTGCAAGAGATGTTTTAGACTTAAAAGATGCAGACTCAGTAGAGTTTAATCCAGATACAAAAAATCCAGTAATACATATAATGGAAGATCAAAAGAATATAACAAAAAAAGGTGGAACTATGAGACTTGGAGCATATCCTTGTGTACTTGAAAAAGGAACACTTGCAAGTAATTTGTATGGTTCAGAAGAAATATCTGAGAGACACAGACATAGATATGAATTTAACAATGATTATAAAAAGAAGATGGAAGAAAAGAAAATGGTATTTTCTGGAACATCTCCAGACGGTAATCTGGTAGAGATTGTAGAAATAAAAAATCATCCATACTTTATAGCAGTACAATTCCATCCAGAATTTAAATCAAGACCAGATAGACCACAACCATTATTTGTAGGTTTAGTGAAAGCAACAAAAAATAGAATTTAAATGGAAAATAAGAAAATTTTTAAGTATAAATGTTTCAAGAGTTATTAAAATAAGGAGTCCGAATTACTCGGGCTCCTCAATGAATTCTCTGTCTCCTTTATGACGAATATAAGCGTCCTCAAATTCGCCCAGAGACAAGTTTTCATCATACATGGCATTGTACAACTCCAACTGACGTACGGTTTCAAGTTTTTGTTCTAGTGCTGGACCAGAAAAAGATTTGCAAAGTTCGGCGACTAGAGCGTCGCCAGGAAGCATATTGTAGATGTTAACAGCTCTCTTGGCGGACATGAGAATTCCCTCCTTAAAACTAGTTTTTTACTTAGAACAGTAAATTTATCATATTATATACCCAATTAGTAAAAAAAGCAAACATTACATTAAAAAAATCATTAATAGATGAAGTTTTTTGGATTAAAATATTTTCTGATTAGGCTGATATTAGATGGAAATGAAGGAATAAATTGAAAAATATGTCATATAATGAATGTGAAAGTTTTGTGAAAATTAGCAATCTCTATTGACATTTGCTAACAAAAGGTATAAATTATTAGCAGTCATAAAGAAAGAGTGCTAAGAAACGTTGGTGCAATGTTAGTGGAAATAGTAAGGAGCTAAAAAATTTAGAATATAGCCAATTATTAATTAACTGTACATATTTAGAACTAATGTTATTAGAATTCCAACAGACTATGAATTACTGGAATTTTATAATTTTGGTAATAAAACAAGGAGGTAATTTAATATGTTAAAACCATTAGCAGACAGAGTTGTATTAAAAATGACAAAAGCTGAGGAAACTACTAAAAGCGGAATAATTCTTTCAGAAGGAAGCAAAGAAAAACCACAAATTGCGGAAGTAATTGCAGTAGGACCTGGTGGAAATGTAGACGGAAAAGAAATAAAAATGTATGTAAAAACAGGAGATAAAGTTGTAATAACAAAATATGCAGGAACCGAAATAAAATATGAAGGCGAAGACTATATAATAGTAAAGCAAAACGATATTCTAGCAATAGCAGAATAATCGCCCAATAGGGACGCCCCTTTTTGGGCGAAACAAACTTTTAGAAAAAATAATTTTCGCCCAAGAAAGGCTGTCCCTAATGGGCGAAAAGAGAAAGGAATTAATTTTGAGTAAACAAGATTAATTATGTGAAAATATGGAAGAAAAAAAGGAAGTAACAATTTTATATACAAATTGGAAAGGCGAAACAAAATATAGAAATATTATACCAATGTCGGTTGAGTTTAAAGCCACACAATGGCATCCAGAAGAACAATGGATATTAAATGCAATAGACGTTGATAAAAATGCGCAAAGGGCTTTTGCAATAAAAGATATAAAAGAATGGAAAGTAAATTAAATTGATTTTGAGGAGGAATTTAAAATGTCAAAAGAAATTAAATTTGGAGAAGATGCAAGAAAATCTTTATTAGATGGTGTAAATAAATTAGCAGATACGGTTAAGGTAACACTTGGACCAAAAGGAAGAAATGTTGTACTAGATAAAAAATTTGGTGCACCACTTATTACAAATGATGGTGTTACAATAGCTAAAGAAATTGAATTAGATGACCCATTTGAAAATATGGGAGCAAGACTTGTTAAAGAAGTATCTACAAAAACAAACGATGTTGCAGGTGATGGTACTACAACAGCAACAGTTTTAGCACAAAGCATGATCAAAGAAGGTGTCAAAAATGTAGCTGCTGGTGGAGATCCAATGGCAATAAAAAGAGGTATTTCTAAAACAGTTGATAAAGCTGTAGAAGAACTAAAAAAAGTAAGCTCAAAAGTTGCTGGAAAAGAAGATATAGCAAGAGTTGCAAGCATATCTGCAAATGATAGAGAAATTGGTGAATTAATTTCAGAAGCTATGGAAAAAGTTACAAAAGATGGTGTTATAACAATAGAAGAATCTAAAACATCAAATACAGAGCTTAACATAGTAGAAGGAATGGAATTCGACAAAGGATATGTTTCTCCATACATGGTAACAGATACAGAGAAAATGGAAGCCGTTGTTGACAATCCATATATATTAATAACAGATAAAAAAATAAGCAATATTCAAGAAATATTACCATTACTAGAAACATTAATGCAACAATCTGGAAAACTAGTAATAATCTGTGATGATATAGAGCAAGAAGCATTGTCAACATTAATCTTAAACAAATTAAGAGGTGTAATAAATGTTTTAGCTGTTAAAGCTCCTGGATATGGAGACAAGAGAAAAGCTACGTTACAAGACATTGCAACATTAACAGGAGGAGAAGTTATAACATCAGATTTAGGGCTAGAATTAAAAGACACAACAGTTGCTCAATTAGGTAGAGCAAAACAAATAAAAGCAGACAAAGAGCGTACAATTATAGTTGATGGAAGCGGAGATAAGAACGCAATAGCAGAAAGAGTTGCACAATTGAGAGCACAAATTGAAGAAGAAAAGAGTTCTTATGAAAAAGAACAATTACAAGAACGTTTAGCAAAACTTGCTGGAGGAGTTGCTGTAATTGGTGTTGGTGCTGCAACAGAAGTTGAAATGAAAGACAAAAAATTAAGAATTGAAGACGCTTTATCAGCAACAAGAGCTGCTGTTGAAGAAGGCATAGTTGCAGGTGGTGGAACAGCATTTATAAACATTTTACCAGAAGTAGAAAAATTTGTAGAAAGCCTACCACAAGAAGAAAAATTAGGTGGTAAAATAGTAACAAGAGCACTACAAGAGCCAGTAAGACAAATTGCAATAAATGCAGGACTTGAGCCAGCAGTTATTCTAGAAAATGTAAAAGCTTCACCAGCTGGAGTTGGATTTGATGCTGGAAAAGAAGAATATGTAGATATGAAGAAAGCCGGAATTGTAGACCCTACAAAAGTTTCAAGAAGCGCACTTCAAAATGCTGCATCAGTAGCTTCAATGATATTAACAACAGAAAGTATAGTAACAGACAAGAAAGAACCAAAAGCTTGTGGTTGTGGAGACCATAACGATGGTGCTGCAGACATGGGTGGAATGTATTAGAAGTGAAATTGCATAAATTTAGTTAAATAGAATATTTTATAAAATTTAAATGAAATATTTAAAAATAAAGTAAAAAATGCTATAATAAAAGGCACAAGAATAATATTATAAAATTCATGTGTCTTTTATATTTTTATAATTGCGAGCATGCTGGAATTGGTAGACAGGCACGTCTCAGAAGCGTGTGTCTTATGACGTATGAGTTCAAATCTCATTGTTCGCACCAGAGTTTATTGTTTAGTATGATAAATTAATAAAAATAATGAAGTAATAAATAGCTTCAAATATAGTATTTTCAAGTACTTGCAAATTTGCTAAAAAAATACCGAAAAAATTTAAAAAAAATTTAAAATATGTATTGACAAATTTAAGTATTTTTAGTATACTAAGGAAGTCGAGAGAAATGGTCGCTTAGCTCAGCTGGGAGAGCATCTGCCTTACAAGCAGGGGGTCATAGGTTCGAGCCCTATAGCGACCACCATTTCTTTATAAGAAGATTTAGAATTATCTAAATTTTTTTATTTACGGCCTGGTAGTTCAGTTGGTTAGAACGCTAGCCTGTCACGCTAGAGGTCGACGGTTCGAGCCCGTTCCAGGTCGCCATTTTTTTGCCTTGATAGCTCAGTCGGTAGAGCAAAGGACTGAAAATCCTTGTGTCACTGGTTCGATTCCAGTTCAAGGCACCAGAGTAAGAGATTAACTAGAATTGTTAATCTTTTATTTTTTTTGAGATTATTTAATCTGGAATCGAAAAGGAGGAATAGAAAAGCGTCCAGTGGACGGTTTTCCCGACGCGGCTCGGCGAATCCAGTTTCAAGGCACCAAGCCAAAAACATTGTATCAACAGATATAGCAGTTTTTATTTTTCTATTTTTGGGCTCAACATTTTTAGTAATTTTGTGTGTCAAGAAGTGTGTCAAATTATCTATAAAACTAAGAAAACAGCAAGGAGGTTAATCCTTGCTGGTTTTGTCAAATTTAATTGGCTTACATGATTGAAAGTTCAAAAATTACCTGTTATTCTCAAATCCTTTCCATCAGTTGTTTTGCAGAAGTCAAATCCGCTAGAAAATGTTCGGTCTACTTTTGCAAGCCTAGGAACCAGAGATGGGTCACACAAATACGAATAATCGTAAATGTAAATTTCGAAGTCGTCATATTGAGAAGCCTCTTTGTCTGTCATGAAATTAATTCCAAGAACAGGAGGCTCTTCACAGTAAGACTCCCATACATCTCTGAAACCAAGAGCTTCATCTTTCCTGTCATAGCTAAATCCGGGTAGAGCAATGTGTCTGCCATCTGCCAAAGTTGCAAAAGCAACAGAATTACTAATTTCAAAGTATGGCTGATGTGTCGCAAAGTATTTACATTCTCTGTAAGAATAATGAAATCTGTCAAATTTACAGTTCATTTTTAAGACACGTGGCTCTTGTGAAATAACAGCTTCTTGATAACGAGCATCATAGGAAAAATGAATTTTGTCAAATTTAACAATATCTGCGAGTTCTAAAAGACCATTCAGACCATAAACTGTGTAATTTGACACCTGCTTGGCATCCTCATCGGAGTAACGATTAAATATCATACTGTGCGTATTAGGCATTTTACCATAAGGAGAGGCATCAAGAATGAATTTTAAATTTGCATTTGGGTCGGCTAAACCGATTATGGCTGTTGGTCCGTCTCCAGGGCAAAGGCCATATTGAACAAAGCCGTTTGTAAATTGGTTTAGATTTTGAACTTCTTCATACCGATAAGTACCTTTGATAGAATAAGAGGCTTGAGCTGTGTCATTTATGGCTAATGTTACTCTTCCGTTTACTATTAATACTTGTATATCGCGATCAGGATAATATTCGTCATATAATTTTTGTAAAATTTTTTCAATCATATGTTTATTCCTCCTTTTGATTGTTCGGAGGACCATGCCTCCGAAAATATTGGTGTTCGAAGGCAATACAATATTGCGATACACAGAGTATATCACGATTTACATAAAAAAACAATAGATGTGAGTTGTTAAATGAATGAATTGCAAGGTTGAAAGTATAAAAAGCATGATTTAAACCTAACAATATTGAAAATGCGGTTATCTTATGATACTATTACCTTGATGAATATTTATAAGAGGTATAATATGTGGAGTATTAAAGAGATAAAACAAAAAGGTAAGAAAACATTAAAAAATAATTTATGGACATTACTTTTAATTGGCTTATTTATGACGATTGTAGTTGGAAAGTATGCTGTTAATAACGATTCTTTATCAAACTTGAGCGTTTTGAAACAATTTATAGAAGATAGAAAAAATGGGAAAGAGCTAACCTGGATTGACAAAGAAAATCCAGAAGTAATGTTAAATAAATATTTTGACGAAATGATTTCTCAGATGTTTTCAGGAAATAGTAGTGTTATTACAGATGTAATAAATGATTACAACGAAAAAAATAATGTTACTAAAGGTGTATTTTATACGGCGTTTAATATTGTAACTAAAGGACATGAACATGTTCAAAAAATTATTCAAACTATTGCAAGTTATGAGAATAAAGGAACAATTTTAAAAATTCTAATTATTGTAGTTGCTGTTGGTGGTATGGCAATAAAAATATTTATATCTTATCCAATTCAAATAGGAGAGACAAGAATATACTTAGAGAGCAGAAATTACAAGAAAACAAAAGTGTATAGAATGTTGTATCCATTTAGAAAAGGAAGATATTTAAATGTAGTAAAATCCATGCTACGAATGGAAATATATCAACTTTTATGGAATTTGACCATTGTTGGAGGCATTATAAAGAAGTATTCATACAAAATGGTTATGTACATAATTGCGGAAAATCCACAAATTAGTTCAAAAGATGCAATAAGAATTTCAAGAGAAATGATGAACGGAAATAAGTGGAGAGCATTTTTATTAGATTTATCATTTATTGGATGGAATATCTTACAATACATTACGTTTGGATTAGCTGGAATTTATGTTTCACCATATTATACTGCTACAGAAGTCGAATTATACGCATTTTTAAGAAAAGAATACATAGAAAATAAAAAATATGGATATGAATTATTAAATGATACAAAATTGTATGAAGAAAATCCAGGAACAGCAAGCTATCCAGATGCATTTGAATTTGAAAGAAAAAAGATAAAAATTGACTATAATAAAAATTATGAGCTTACATCTATAATATTATTTTTCTTTATTTTTTCATTTGTAGGCTGGTTGTGGGAAGTAGCATTATATTTATTTAGAGATGGAATATTAGTAAACAGGGGAACTTTATATGGACCTTGGTTACCAATTTATGGAACAGGTTGCACACTCATAGTACTTTTAACAAAATTTAAAAAGTTTAGAAAGATGTTGAAAAATCCATTTTTAACATTTGGAGTGGTAATGTTTTTATGTTCTGCAATAGAATATGCAACTTCCTGGTATATAGAGGTTACTACTGGGATAAGATATTGGGACTATACAGGCGTATTCTTAAACATAAATGGACGAATTTGTTTGGAATGTTCATTATTCTTTGGACTTGGAGGTGCATTATGTGTGTACATTGTGGCACCATTCTTAGAAAGAAATTTGCAAAGATTAACAAATAAATTAAAAATATCAATGTGCATAGCCTTGCTATTGATATTTGGAACAGACAGTGTTTACTCGCATTTTCATCCACACGTGGGAGAAGGAATATCGAGCAGTGTAGAAAATCCTACCAAAGTACCAAATTTAATACAAAGATTTTAGAAAAAAAGACGTTCTTAAATTAGACTAGATTGTCTAAAAAGAACGTCTTAAATTTTATAAAAATTTTTTCATTTGCTCTATATCATTTTTTTGTAATGTGACAAAGTCATTTAAAATATTTTTTACAGGTTCATCAGCTCTAGGATTATGATTCAAAAGCTTTTGACATTTTATAATTCCCATGTCTCCACCTTGAATCATAAGTTCTGCAATTTTAGAGTTACTTTTATCAGTCATAGTGTTCATTTGAGTCCCCATCCAAGCCATCATTTTGTCTGTAACAGGTGCTTCATCTGGAATTTCTCCATATTTATCAAATTGATTGTTTACTCTATCAATAATTCTGCCATATTCTGTGTATTGAAAAGTTAAATTTTCTTTCATATTCTCGTCGCCAACTTTTTTCAAAACATACGAGATAGAATCCATTCCCATCTTTGCAGCTTTATTAATCTCATTTAAAATAGTCAAATTAATATTTTCATCTTTTCCACTATTAAAATTTTCTCCCATAAAATCAGTCCTTTCAAATTTTATAATATTATTTGCAAAAAAAGAAAAAATATGTATTGAAATAAAAAGGATAATGAATTACGCAAGTTATTAATAATAAGATTGTTAATGAAAATGTCAGAGATATATAGTAAAAATGTAGAAATATTAACAAAATTATGTTATATTTACCAATAAGATTATTGTTGTTTAAAAATGAAAATATATGAATAAAAAATGAATTAAAAATGTAGTGTAAAAGAACCCAAAATTTAACATATAAATAGAAATGTATAATCTAAAAACCGCAATTATCATAAATAAGGAGGTAAAAGATTATGAACAAACAAGAAATTATGGAGTTGTTAAATATAGGAGAAAATAGAGAAGTAGAGTTTAAGGAATCATATAAAAAATTACCAAAATCACTATGGGAAACTTATTCATCTTTCGCTAATACTAGAGGCGGAATTATTATATTAGGAATAAAAGAGAATAAGGAAACAAAAATGTGCACAATAGAGGGAGTTGAAGAAGTAAATAATATTTTAAAAGATTTTTGGAATACTATTAATAATAGTGAAAAAGTAAGTTGCAATATATTGAATGATGATTGTGTAGAAATAATGAAAGTCGAAAATAGGATGTTACTTATAGTAAATGTTCCAAATGCTAATAGAAAAGATAAGCCTATATACATAAACAACAATCCAATTACAGGCACTTATAAAAGATATCATGATGGTGACTATAGATGTAATAAAAAGGAGATACAAGTTTTGTTTAGTGAAAGCACTGAAGAATCAAAAGATGAGATTATATTAAATGAATTTAATATTAACAGTATTGATAAAGAAACATTAGAAAGTTATAGAAAAAGATTTAAATTACACAAGGGTGATTCACATGAATGGAGTAACTTAACAAATGAAGAATTTTTATATATGATAGGTGCAATAGATCGAAAAACAAGTAAATTGACTTTGGCTGGACTTTTAATGTTTGGATATAATAGAGATATTGTAAAAATTAAACCAAGTTTCTTTCTTGATTATAGAGAAATAGATGATTTTATTACCACTGAGAGATGGTCAAATAGAATAACTTCATCACCAGATGAAAATAGAGAGGGAAATCTATGGGGCTTTTTTTCTAAGGTTGTAAATAGATTGACAGCAGATATTCCAACTCCATTTGCCCTAGATAAAGATTTAATGAGAATCGATGATACTGACGTGCATAAGTGTGTAAGAGAGCGGATTGGCAAACTGTCTTATACATGCAGATTATTCAGAAAGTGGCAGTATAGTGATAGAAAAAGGACCAGATTATTTTAAATTTTCAAATCCAGGAAACTTAAGAATACCTATTGAGATTGCAATGCAGGGAGGAAGAAGCGATCCTAGAAATGTTATTTTGCATCAAATGTTTTCATATTTAGGATATGGAGAAAGAGCTGGCTCAGGGTTATATATGATCAATAAGGTCTGGAGTGAAAAAGAATGGATTAAACCAAAGATGAAAGTTGAATTAAATCCCAATAGAACGATGTTAACTCTATATATGAAGAAACAACAATTTGTAAATAATTACCCAAATAATTACCCAAATAATTACCCAAATGAATTAACACAAATTCAGATAAAGATATTAGAAATAATAAAAGCAAATCCTAGAATAAATGTAAGGCAAATTAGTGAACAGATTAAAGAAATTAAGTATGATGCTGTTAGATGGAACATAGCGGAATTAAAGAAGAAAAAAATTATAGATAGAAAGGGCACAACAAGAAAAGGGGTATGGAGTATATTAGTGGAGTAATTGTGCAATATAAAATAGATATGAATTGATTATGCACATTGAAAATTCAATGAGTTTAATATATACTGTTACAAGAAATAAAATTCAATTACAAAAGTTTGAAAAATTTAGAAGTTTTCAAATTATTGCAATAGAAGGGAAATGAAAAAAATTATGGCAAGTGTTAAATGGACTGATGAGCAACAAGCTGCGATTGATAAGAAAGGTTCAAATATTTTAGTCGCTGCTGCTGCCGGTAGTGGTAAGACGGCAGTTTTGGTTGAGCGCATTATTAAGAAAATTATTGTTGACCGTGTTGATATAGATAAAATTTTGGTGGTTACTTTCACTAATGCTGCAGCATCTGAGATGAGAGAGAGAATTCTAGAAGCTATTTATAAGAAAATTGAAGAAAATCCGGAAGATGCAAATCTTCAAAAGCAGATTATCCTTCTCAATAAATCGAGTATATGTACAATAGACTCTTTTTGTCTTGATGTTATTAGAAATAATTTTTATGAGATTGATATATCTGCAAATGCGAGAGTTGCAGATAGCACTGAAATGTTGCTATTAAAGCAAGAAGTATTAGATGATATGTTTGAAGATAAATACATTTCAGGTGATAAAGATTTTCTGGATTTAATTGACACCTACACCAAGTATAACAAAGATGAAGATTTAAAAGAACTAATTTTGAAAATTTATACATATATTCAAGCATCACCTTTTCCAGAAGAATGGTTAAATGAAAAGGTGGAAATGTTTGACATTGAAGGAAAATATACAAACTTCTCTGACACCCCATGGGGAAAGATTATAATTAAAAATGTAAGTGATATATTGGAAAATGGAATATTAAAACTAGAGAGTATTAGAAACAAAATGACACGTTTTCCAGAACTTGAAAAATTTATAAATACGATAAATATAGACCTTGTGGATTACTACTTTTTAAAGGATAATTTAAATGATTGGGATAAGTGTGTTAATGCAATTGTAGCACTAAAAGATAAAAGAAATAATTGGCCAACTGATAAAAAAGTTACTAATGACCTAAAAGATGAAGCAAAAAATATAAGAGACAGTGTTAAAGAAGAATTTAAGAAAGTTAAAGAATTGTTAAATTGCACGTCAGATGAAGCGATTGCAGACATAAACTTTATGTACAATATTCTGAATAAACTTAAAAACATAATATTGGAGTTTTCTGAGAAGTTCTATCAGAAAAAAAGAGAGAAAAACATAATGGACTTCAATGATATGGAACACTTAGCTTTAAAAATTCTAGTAAAAAAAGACAAAGCTGGAAATGTTGTTAAAACAGAGGTAGCAAAAAAGTATGAGGAAAAATTTGAAGAAATTGCAATAGACGAATATCAAGATAGTAACTTAGTACAAGAGTATATCCTAACGAGTGTATCAAAGGGAAACAATGTTTTTATGGTTGGAGATGTTAAGCAGAGCATTTACAAGTTTAGACAGGCAAGACCTCAATTATTTATAGAAAAATACAATAAATATAAGTTAGAACCAGAAGCGGGCGAAGATAGAAAAATTCAGCTATTCAAAAACTTTAGAAGTAGAGAAAATGTACTAAACATTACAAACATGGTGTTTGAAGATATTATGAGCAAAGAGCTCGGAGACATAGATTATAATACGAATGAGTATTTGAATTTAGGTGCATCTTACTTGAAAATTCCAGAGCAGGATTACACGACTGATATCGAGATTATAGATACGAGTGATGAAGATAATGATATCTGGAAAGATGAGGATTCAGAACCATCACTATACATACCATCAGAGGAAGATAGCGATGATGCAGAACAAGAAAGAGTAGAAGATGTTGTATTAGAGGCAAGATTTGTAGCAAAGAAAATTAAAGAATTAATCGATAGCAAGTATCAAGTTATAGACAAAAAAGAAGGTAAAAGAAACATTAGATATAAAGACATTGCAATCTTATTAAGAAGTATAACCGGAATTGCGAATGTTTATGAAAAAGAAATTTCTATGCTAGGAATTCCTGTATACAGTGATAGCTCTGGAGAATATTTGCAGTCAATTGAAATAGAAACCATTATGTCATTACTAAGAATAATAAACAACCCAATGCAAGACATTCCACTAGTTACTGTAATGCGTTCGCCAATAGGCAATTTTACAGACAATGAGCTTATTGAAATTAGATTAAATGATAGAAATTCAAATTTCTATGAAGCTCTTATCAAAACTGATACTCCAAAGGTTAAGAAATTTTTGCAATTATTAGAGGAGCTAAGAAATGATGAACAATATATGGCTCTAGATGAATGGATTTGGAACATATATACAAAGACTGGTTACATGAATTATGTGAGCCTAATGCCAAATGGAAATTTGAGAGTGTCAAATTTGAAGATGCTATTTGAAAGAGCAAAACAGTATGAATCTGCAAGTTTTAAAGGACTATTCAACTTTATTAATTTTATAGATAAGATAAAATTTAATAGTGAAGACTTAACTTCTGCAAAAATAATAGGCGAAAACGAAGACGTAGTAAGGATTATGAGTATTCATAAGAGTAAAGGATTGGAGTTTCCAGTTGTTATATTAGCAGGAGTTGGAAAGCAATTTAATATGCAAGATTTAAACGAAAAAATATTACTGGATCAAGATTTAGGACTCGGACCACAATATATCGATTCGGAAAGACATATTGAATTTAAAACATTAGCTAAAAAGGCACTAGCAATAAAAGCAAAAAGAGAAGCTGTGTCTGAAGAGATGAGAGTTTTGTATGTTGCATTAACAAGACCAAAAGAAAAATTGATAATAGTTGGAAGGCAAAAAGATGCAAACAAAAAGATAACTGAAAAGCAAAAGGCTTTAGAGGTGTATCCATCAGACGATAGTAAAATTAATGCATATTTATTGCAAAAATACAAAACATATTTGGATTGGTTAGAGCTAATATATGAAAAAGAGGGAGTAGCAAAAACAGAAAAAATATTCAGAGTAAATGTGCATAATAAAAAAGAACTATTAGAAAATTTGAAAAAAGAAGAGAAAATAGAAGAAGACATTTATCAAAAAATAATAGAAAATGCTAAGAAAGCTAATAAAGAAGAAAAGCAAAAAATATTAGAGTACTTAAACTGGAAATATCCACATGAAGAAATAGAAGGAGTTCCAACCAAGACGTCTGTAACAAAAATAAAAGAAATGGTAAATGCAGAACAGGTAGAAGAACAGACTAAAAATGTGAAATTTGCAGTAGAAGAAACAAAAGAGGCAAGAGCTATAACGCAAAAACCTAAATTTGTAAATAATAATGAAAATGCAAAGATTAGCAATGCACAAAAAGGAACTTTAATGCATTTATGTGTTCAGAAAATGAATGAAAAAGAAGAGTATACAGCTGAGAAAATTCAAGAATTGATAGATGAATTAAAGCAAAAAGAAATAATAAGCAAGGCAGAAGCGGAGAATATAAATATAAGCAAATTACAAGGATACACGAAATCCGATTTATGGCAAGAATTGAAAAATGCAAAAGAAATCCATAAAGAAAAAGCATTTTATATAAATGTAAAAGCAAGCAGAATGTATGATATAAGCAAGGAAAATGATGAAAACATATTAGTGCAGGGAATTATAGATTTATATTATATAGATAAAGACGGAAAGCTAGTACTAGTCGATTACAAAACAGACTATGTGGAAGCGGGAAAAGAAAACGAGTTAGTAGAAAAATACAAGGAACAATTATATTTATATAAAGATGCACTAGAAAAAGCATTAAATAGAAAAGTGGATAGGATGTGGATTTATAGTTTGTATTTGAATGAATCAATAGAGATTGAAAAATAATTACAATTTTTGCTACGTCAAATATCATTTCAAATGCGGTTACATACAAAAAGTATGCGCCCTTGCCTTTGAAATTCATTTTCCTTGTAAAAATTTAATTCTTTTCCAATCAAATTTAACCTAAAGAGAGAAAGGAGGAAGTGCACTTACAGTGTACAGAAAAAATGAGATTAGACAAATTTTTAAAAGTTTCAAGAATAATAAAGAGAAGAACAGTTGCAAACGAAGCGGCTGATGGTGGAAGAATATCTGTAAATGGTAGAGTAGTAAAACCGAGCTATGAAGTAAAAGTTGGAGATATTGTAGAAATCAAATTTGGAGATAAAATATCAAAATTTAAGATAGTAGCAATACCAACAGTACAAGGTAAAAACATGCCACAGATGGTAGAAGAAGTGGAATAGAAATTCACAATAGAAAGATGTAGAAAAGTAAGTAAACGTGTAAGAATTTGACGTACGATTTTGCTTGCTTTTCTTTTGTTTCGAGAATATAATTATAGAGCTTGGAATAGATGAAAACATCTATGAAAGTATTAACGTTAATATATATTTAAATTTATCAAATTATTTTAAATCAAAAAGATTAATTTCTTTATTCACTATAGCGAAAGGTAAAATCCAAAATCAATCAGTATGTTGTGTTGCAAATGAAAAAATATTATTTAAAAAACATTCAGAGAAAATTTATTGAGATAAAATACATAAAAATTTTACTTATAAGTTGAAAAACAGTCAATAAAATGGTAAAATGGAAAGGAAGCAAATGGACGATTTAAAAGAAAATAATATTAGAACAGAAGACAAAAAGATAACAAGATTACCACTAACATCAGATTATGTATTTAAAAGAATATTTGCAAGAGAAGAAAATAATTCAATGTTAAAGGATTTCTTAGAGGCAATATTGAATATACATATAGATAAAGTAGAAGTAAAGAACCCAGAATTAACACCTAATATGGCAGATGAAAAACTTGGAATATTAGACCTAAAATTGGATATAGATAATGAAAGAGTAGTAGATGTTGAAATGCAGGTTTCAAATGAGCATAATATAAAAGAAAGATCTAGCACATATCTATCGAAACTAGCAGCAGAACAGCTAAAAGCTAAACAGAATTATAAAGACCTAAAAAAGATAATAACAATAAATATATTGAAATATAATTATCTAGAGAGAAATGCATATTATTCAATAGCACGAATGAAATATGAGGATACAAAACCAATAGAATTTGTTGATATGGGCTACAACGAGGAAGAGAAAGAAGCAACAAATACATTTGAAATGCACTTTATAGAATTACCAAAATTTAAACAAAAAAATCCAGACTGCAACACAAAGCTAGAGCAATGGCTATGGTTGATAGATGGAAGTAAGGAGGAGAAAGTAGAAATGTCGGCCAAAGAAAATAAAGAAATAGACAAAACAGTAAAAGAACTAAATAAATTAAGCAAAGATCCAGACGAAGTCGCAAAGTATGAAGAACGTGAGTGGAGTATAATGAGATACAATGTAGAGATGAAAACCAATAGAGAACTTGGAGAAAAAGAAGGAAGAAAAGAAGGAGAAAAGAAAACAAAAGAAAAAATCGTGAAAACGTTAAAAAACATGAATTTATCTATAGAGCAAATAGCTCAAGCAGTTGAACTAACCCAAAAAGAAGTAGAAGCAATATTAAAAACACAGGAAAATTAGAGAAAAAGTGCAAGGTCCAATCAAGTTTGTTCCGTCAAATGAATTTAGCGAATTCTTTTAAGGAGGTAAAGGAGGTTCCCGTTTGGGAACCTCTTAAATTTTTATTATAATTAAAGAGAAAAGAATATAATCTGTATTGAAAAATCTCCCTTTTGATGATAGAATTAGACAAAATATTACAAATGGGGGAAAAACAATGCCAGATTTTGTACATTTACACGTGCATAGTGAGTTTAGTTTACTAGATGGAGCAAACAGAATTAAAGATTTACCAGTTAGAGCGAAAGAGCTTGGAATGAAGGCTATGGCTATTACAGACCATGGCGTTATGTTTGGTGCAATCGATTTTTATAAGGCATGTTTGGCAAATGGAATTAAGCCTATAATTGGTTGCGAAGTTTATGTTGCCCCAAGAGGAAGAGAGGATAAAGACCCTAATATTGATGCAAGGTATAATCACTTAATTTTGCTTGCAAAGGATAATGAAGGTTACAAAAACCTTACAAAACTTGTTTCTATAGGATTTACAGAAGGCTTTTATTACAAGCCAAGAATTGATAAAGAAGTGCTAGAAAAATATCATGAAGGATTGGTTTGCTGTAGTGCTTGTTTGGCAGGAGAGGTTTCTCAGGCAATTTTAAAGGGAGATATGGAAGAAGCCGAAAGAGCTGCTACATGGTTTAAGAATGTATTTGGAGAAGATTATTATCTGGAAATACAAAATAATGGAATTAAAGAGCAAGTTTTAGTAAATCAAAAGCTAATTGAACTTTCAAAAAAGTTGAACATAGAGCTTGTTGCAACAAATGATTCGCACTATTTAAGAAGAGAAGATGCTTACAACCATGAGATTTTGCTTTGTATTCAGACTGGCAAAAAGATTACCGACGAAGATAGAATGAAGTTTGAAACAGACGAGCTATATATTAAGTCACCAGAAGAGATGGCAGACTTTTTCTCTGGTGTGCCTGAAGCAATAGAAAACACTGTAAAGATTGCAGATAAGTGTAATGTAACCTTTGAATTTGGACACACAATACTTCCAAATTATGATGTGCCAGAAGAATTTGCTACACATTACGATTATCTAGAAAAGCTATGTAATGATGGAATAAAAAATAGATATGGAGATAATCCATCACAAGAAATTATAGACAGAAAAAATTATGAGCTAGGTGTAATCAAGAAAATGGGCTATGTTGACTATTTCTTGATAGTATGGGATTACATACATTATGCTAAGACTCAAGGAATACCAGTAGGACCGGGAAGAGGTTCTGGAGCTGGTTCTATTGTTGCGTATGCCATAGAAATTACAGACATAGACCCAATGAAGTATGCTTTACTTTTCGAAAGATTTTTAAATCCAGAGAGAATAAGCATGCCAGATTTTGACGTTGACTTCTGTTATGAAAGAAGACAAGAGGTAATAGACTATGTTTCTAGAAAGTACGGTCCAGACCATGTTTCACAGATTATTACCTTTGGAACTATGTCTGCTAGAATGGTTATAAGAGATGTAGGAAGAGTTTTAGATGTTCCTTATGCAACAGCCGATAAGCTAGCAAAAATGGTTCCAAATGAGCTACACATAACAATAAAAAAGGCACTGGAACAAAACAAGGAATTCAAAGATGAGTATGAAAATAACCCAGAAACAAAGAAGCTACTGGATATTGCAATGGCCTTAGAAGGAATGCCAAGACAGGCTTCTACACATGCTTGTGGTATAGTTATTACAAAAGACCCAGTTGTAACCTATGTCCCACTATATGTAAGAGATGGAATGATTTCGACACAATACATAATGACAACTCTTGAAGAATTAGGTCTATTAAAGATGGACTTCTTAGGACTTAGAACTCTAACAGTTATACAAGATACTATAAATTTGGTTAAGAAAAATAGGGGAATAGACGTAAAATTTGACCAAGGAATGAATGATCCAAAGGTATTCAAATTATGGCAAGACGGAAACACGATGGGAATATTTCAGTTTGAGAGTCAAGGAATGACAAACTTCATGAAGGAACTTAAACCAGATTGTTTGGAAGATTTAATTGCCGGAGTTTCATTGTACCGTCCTGGACCAATGGATCAAATTCCAAGATATATTTCGAATAAAAAAGACCCAGACCATGCTGTGTACACACATGACAGCCTAAAGCCAATATTAAAAGTAACTTATGGCTGTATGGTTTACCAAGAGCAGGTTATGCAGATAGTTAGGGACTTAGCTGGATATTCGCTAGGACGTGCAGATTTGGTACGTCGTGCCATGGGTAAGAAAAAACTAGAAGTAATGGCAAAAGAAAGAGAAATATTTATACATGGTCAAGTAGACGAAAATGGGAACATAATAGTACCAGGCTGTGTAAGAAATGGAATAGACGAAAAATCTGCTAACAAGATATTTGACGAGATGTCTGAATTTGCAAAATATGCTTTCAATAAATCACACGCTGCTTGCTATGCAGTTGTATCATATAGAACAGCATACTTAAAAGCATATTATCCAACAGAATTTATGGCAGCAATGCTAAACAGCTTCTTAGGAAATCTTGATAAAATTCCAGAGTATATTGATGAATGTAAAAGAATGAACATAGAAATTCTAAAGCCAGACATTAACAGGAGTTATACGAAGTTTACGGTAGATGGTGGCAAAATAAGATTCGGACTTGGAAGTATTAAGAATGTTGGACTTGCCGCAGTAGACACGATTGTTGCAAATAGAGAAAAGAATGGAGAATACATAAGTTTTACAGACTTCTGCGAGAGAATGGAAGGCGAAGCCGTAAATAAAAAATGTATAGAGAGTTTAATAAAAGCAGGAGCATTTGACAATTTTGCAGAAACTAGAAGTACACTAATGGCTTCATTTGAAGACATAATAGATACAATTTCTGGAGCATCAAGAAAAAATATACAAGGCCAAGTCTCGATGTTTGATATGGCAATTTCACAAACAGACTCAAGCAAAGACGATATGGAAAAGCTAAAATACAAATACACAACTTTAAAAGAATATTCAGATCAAGAATTATTATCAATGGAAAAAGAGATGCTCGGAATATATGTATCTGGACATCCACTTGAAAAATATAGAGAGCTAATAGAAAAATTTGCAGATGTGAACACACTTCAAATGAGAGACGCAAGCGAATTAGTTAGCACAGAAAACGAAGAAGATGTGTCACCAGAAAAATTAGCTGGAAGAGTACAACAATTAAAAGACGGACAATTTGTAAAATATGCTGGAATAATAACTGGAATAAAGAAAAAATATACAAAAAATAACAAATTAATGGCATTTGTAACAATAGAAGATTTATATGGAAGTGTAGATGTAATCGTATTCGAAAATTGTTACAATCAATGTTCAAACGAATTGATAGATGAGAACATAGTACTTGTAGAAGGACGTCTAAGCATAAGAGAAGATGAAGCTCCAAGCATAATTGCAAGAACAATAAGAAACTTAGAAGATGTAGCCAATAATCCAAGTTCTACAAATATATCAGTTAATAACGAAAATGGTGCAAATCAAGCAGTAAAAATATCTAAAAAAAGATTAAACATAAACATAACTAATTTAGACGAAGCGCAAAAAGACAGACTAAGAGGGGCATTGAAATTCTTCAATGGGGATAGAAACAACACTCAAATAGAAATAATAAATGGAGAAAAAATAGCTCCAGCAGGAGGCTTATTCGTAACGCCAGAAATATTGGAAGAAATACAAGAAATTGTAGGAATAGAAAATGCTGTATTTGAAAAATAATTTTCAATATTAACTATGGCAAACTACAATGAGTATGCAGAAATTGTCGAACGATTTTTAAGTTAAATTTAGAAAAAATATTGCAAAAAAAATAAAATATAGTATAATAATAAATGAAATGTTTTTGGTGCATAACACTAAATTTCATATGAGAATGGGTAATCAAAGATTACCAAAAAAATCAGGTATGTTCACAGCATACCTGATTTTTTGCTATTTATTGAATAAATCAATAATAGCTTTTAGCTCTTTTAAAAGCATATTTAAGAGTAATAACTATAATATGTAAAGCTTTAAAAAACTTCTTAGAGCTTTTTCTTCTCTTGTTTTGTTTTTGATGCATCATTCTCACCTCCTTTCGTATGAGAATGACATAATTATAGTACATAAGCTATGAGAAAGTCTGTCGAAACATGTAGCCTAAGACATATTTTTTATGAGACCATGGAGAGAAGTAAATGCAAGATTTGTCGAACGATTTTTAAGTTAATTTTAGAAAAAATATTGCAAAACTAATAAAATATAGTATAATAATAAATGAAATGCTTTTGGTGCATAACACTAAATTTCATATGAGAATGGGTAATCAAAGATTACCAAAAAAATCAGGTATGCTGTGAACATACCTGATTTTTGCTATTTATTGAATAAATCAACAATAGCTTTTAGCTCTTTTAAAATTTTAAAAGCATATTTAAGAGTAATAACTATAATATGTAAAGCTTTAAAAAATTTCTTCGAGTGTTTTCTTCTCTTGTTTTGCTTTTGATGCATCATTCTCACCTCCTTTCTTATGAGAATGACATAATTATAATACATAAGCCGTGAGAAAGTCTGTCGAAACATGTAATTAACTTAAAAAAATTCACAAAATTTTCATTGAATTACTATTTATTTAATGGTAAAATTATTAATGATTAGAAAACAATTACAACCTTGCGAAAGGAAATATAAATTATGGAAAAATCACTTTTGAAAGATAGTGTAAGACAAATAAAAAATACATTTAAGCGATTTCTATCTATTGTGGCAATAGTATTGCTTGGAGTAGGATTTTTTGCTGGAATTACGGCTACAAGTCCAGATATGAAAGATACCATAGATACATATTTTGATGATGAAGATGTAATGGACATTGAAGTAATTTCAACACTTGGTTTAACAGATGAAGACATAGAAACATTGAAACAAGTAGATGGAACTAAAGAAGTAGTGGGAACTTATAGCATTGATGCTACTTTTAGCAATGATAAGAAAGAGTATGTTGTTAAGATTGAGTCGATGCCAGATACGATAAACAATGTAATTCTTAAAGAGGGAAGCCTACCACAAAATGCTGATGAATGTGTGGTTGAGAGCTCGTTGCTAACAATGACTGGATATAAAATTGGAGATTATATCACATTAAATCCGCAAAAGGTTGAATCATCTACAAGTATTGGAGATATAGACATAAGTAACGATGAAGATAGCAATGATAATAATAGTAGCAATGATTCAACTGTAAAAAACAAGAAAGTTAAAATAGTAGGAAAGGTTCAATCCCCTTTATATATTTCTAGGTCGAGAGGTTCTAGTAAACTTGGAGCAGGTTCTGTAAATTTTTATATGTATATGCCAAAAGAAAATTTCAATATGGACGTTTACACAGTTGCATACATTACTGCTGATGGCGCAAAAAATTTAAAAACATATAAAGATGAATACCAGAAAAAAATTGATGAAGTAAAAGATAATATAGATGCAATATCGGATGAAAGAAAACAAGCTAGGTATAATTCTATTGTAAATACTGCTCAGAGCAAGTTAGACGATGCTCAAAAAGAGTATGATGAGCAAAAGCAAAAAGCAGAAGATGAGCTTCAAGATGCACAAAATAAGATTGATGATGGAAAAGCAAAAATTGAGGATGGAGAAAGAAAACTTGCAAATGCAAGAAAAAAGGCTGATACTGAATTTGCAAATGCAGAGAAAAAGCTGGAAGATGCTGAAGCACAGCTAAGTAGTGCAAAGTCTGAATTTGAAACAAAGAAGCAAGAAACAGAAGCACAATTAGAAGAGGCACAGAAAAATGTTGAGAGTTTAAATCAAATAAAAACTAACTATGATAATCTTGTAACTCAAAAACAGACTGTGGAGAGTCAAATAAAACAGATAGAAGAGACTCTAAAAATCTTAAATCAAAATCCAGAAGTAAATGCGGAAAAGATAACAGAGTTAACTACAAATAAAACAGCATTAGAAGCAGGGCTTAGTCAGATTAATGCAGGAATTTCTCAAATAGAAAATGCTCTTTCAAGCCAGGAAATAAAGGCAGAAAATTTAAGTCAGACTATAAGTTCTATAAATTCTCAAATAGAGCAAGGAAAGCAGGAACTCGCAAAGGCAGAAAACACAATAAACGAGAATGAAAAAGAGCTGGAAAGTCAGAAAAAGAAACTTGCACAAACCAAAACAAGTACATACAAAACTATAAAGAGCAATGAGCAAAAATTAGAAAATTCTAAAAAAGAGATTGAAGAAAATGAACAAAAGCTTGCAGATGCTCGAAAAGAAACTCAAGAAAAATTAGATGAAGCACAAGAAAAATTGAATGATGCAAAGACTCAAATTGCAAAAATAGAAAAGCCTTCTTGGTATATTTTAGACAGAAATTCAAACTATGGATATGCAGAATATATTCAAGATACAGATAGAGTTGCTAATTTAGCCAAAGCATTCCCAATAGTATTCTTCTTAGTTGCAGCATTAATTAGTTTAACATCAATGTCTAGAATGATTGAAGAACAACGTGTTCAAATTGGAACTTTGAAAGCGTTGGGGTACAACAAAATTCAGATATCATTTAAATATCTAATTTATGCATTCTTAGCAACCATGATTGGTGGAGTAGTAGGAATGATAATCGGATTTAAACTAATACCAACAATAATAATAATGATGTATGAAATGATGTACACTATTCCAAAAGCTGACTGCATAATTCGCATTGAAATGGGAGTTATGGGATTGGGTTTTGCACTTGTTTGCACATTGGGAGCTACAATTTATACATGTATTAAAGAATTAAAAGAAAAGCCAGCAGAGCTGATGCTTCCAAAGGCTCCAAAGCCTGGAAAACGCATAATACTTGAAAAAATAACATTTATATGGAAAAGGTTGAAGTTTACTAATAAAGTAACCGCAAGAAATGTATTCAGATATAAGAAAAAAATGCTTATGACTGTAATAGGTGTAGCAGGTTGTACATCGCTTATAATAGCAGGATTTGGCATAAGAAATGCAATAGGAAATATGATTCCAAATCAGTATGGCGAAATTTTTAAATATGATGGAACAATCGAATTTAAAGAGGATGTAACAAAAACACAAATTCAAGAAGAAAATGAAAAAGTAAAAAGCTTGGATAAAATTGCAGACACATTGCCAAGTTACATGAAAACTGTTGAAATAACAAGCATTCAAAATTCACAGACAATAAATCTTGTAGTACCAGAGCAGTCAGATAAATTAGATGAATTTATAGGATTAAGAAACAGAAAGCACAAGAAGGAAACATACACATTAGATGATGACTCTGTAATAATTTCAGAAAAGATTGCAAGCCTATTAAAGATAAAGGTTGGAGATACAATAACCATAAAAAATACAGATGATATAGAAAAAGATGTAAAAGTAGGAGCAATAACAGAAAACTACATCTATCATTATATGTATATGTCTAGTAATTTGTACAACAAACTATATGGAGAAAATAGCTTCAAGCCTAATACTTTGCTAATAAAAGAGGCGGAAGGTACAACAGAAGATGATGAGGATAATATTGGAAAAACAATATTGCAAAATAATACAACAGTTGCTGGTGTAAGTTTCTTATCTGGTACGAAGGATATTTTTGTAACAGTAATGGAACAAATGCAATTAGTAGTATATGTGCTAATAATATCAGCTGGATTGCTTGCATTTGCAGTTTTATATAATTTATCAAATGTAAACATAAGTGAAAGAATACGTGAACTTGCTACAATAAAGGTACTCGGCTTTTATAATAAAGAGGTATTTAATTATATAACAAAAGAAACAAGAATATTAACAGTTATTGGAATATTTTTCGGACTATTTGGGGGATATTTCTTGTCGATGTATGCGGTAAAAACGTGCGAGCTTGATATGATGATGTTTAATTACGAAATAAGCAAAATGTGCTTTATATATGGAATTATAATAACAATAATGTTTGCAGAAATAGTAAATTTAGCAGTAAATAGAACTTTGAAGAAAATAAGTATGACTGAATCTTTAAAAAGTGTAGATTGAAAAATAATTAAAATTTTGACTTTTTCAAATAAGGAGGGCAATATGGCCTACATAGAATTTAAAAATGTTGTAAAAGAATATACTATGGGTGATAATAAGATTAGAGCCTTAGACAATGCAAATTTTGAAATAAATAAAGGTGAACTTGTTGTAATTGTTGGACCGAGTGGGGCAGGAAAAACTACTGCCCTAAACGTTCTTGGAGGAATGGATAGTGTAACTTCTGGAGATGTTGTAATTGACGGAAGAAATGTTAATAATTACAATGAAAAACAACTTACAAAATATAGAAGAGAAGATATTGGGTTTGTATTCCAGTTCTATAATTTGGTTCAAAATTTAACTGCAATTGAGAATGTAGAACTTGCAACTCAAATCTGCAAAAATCCATTAAGCCCAGAAAAAGTAATGGGGAAAGTTGGACTACAAGAAAGAAAAAATAACTTTCCATCTCAACTATCTGGAGGCGAACAGCAAAGAGTTGCAATTGCAAGAGCTATTGCTAAAAATCCCAAAATACTTCTTTGCGATGAACCAACTGGAGCTTTAGACTATAACACAGGAAAGCAAATTTTAAAACTCTTGCAAGATACATGTAGAAAAGAAAATATGACGGTAATCATAATAACACACAATAGTGCAATAGCTCCAATGGCAGATAAAATAATACACTTCAAAAATGGAAAATCGGAAGACATTGTCATCAACAAAAATCCAACACCAATAGAAGAAATAGAATGGTAAAATGACGTATAAGTTCAAAAAAATCTAAAGTGTAATTGATTTTTTTGAACTTATATGGTATAATGACACATATAGAAAGGAGTTCCTATGAAAAGAGAAATTATAAAAGATTTACTTAAATGGAAAGAATCATCAAATAGAAAACCATTAATTGTACATGGTGCTAGACAAGTTGGGAAAACATATATAATAAAACAATTTGGAAAAGAAAACTACAATAATTTAATATATGTTAATTTTGAGACAAATCAAGAGTTTAGTTCTCAAATATCAGAACATATAGATGCTAAATATATAATAAATAAACTGGAACTTTTCTATGGAGAAAAAATATTACCGGGAAAAACATTAATATTTTTTGATGAAATACAGGCTAATGAAAGGGCATTAACAGCATTAAAATATTTTTATGAAGATGCGCCAGAATATCATGTTATTGCAGCAGGTTCATTATTAGGTGTAGCAATAAATAGAGAAAACTATTCATTCCCTGTAGGAAAAGTACAAATGCTTAATATGTATCCATTATCATTTAAAGAATTTTTGATTGCTGTTGGAAGAGAAAACTTAATTGAAGTAATACAAAAACATTTTGAAAATGATGAAAGAATGGATAAAACTATTCATGAGTTGTGTTTAAAATTATATAGAACATATTTAGTAGTAGGTGGAATGCCAGAAGTCGTAGAAACATACTTGACAGAAGGTAAAACGATATCTGCTATTGATGTACAAGCTGAAATTTTAGAATCGTATGTAAGAGATATGACAAAATATGCAGACAATAGTTTATCAAATAGAATTATATCAGCATTTGATTCTATACCGGTTCAACTTGCGAAAGATAATCCAAAATTTCAGTACAAGGTAATAGCAAAGGGTGGTACTTCAAGTATATTCGGAGAAGCAATAATGTGGCTAAAAAATAGTGGAATTGTAAACCAAGTATATAAAACAACAGCTGAACTTCCTCTGGAAATGCATAAAGACTTATCATCATTTAAACTATATATGAGTGATGTTGGACTATTCGTAAATAAGGCAAGGTATCCACTTTATCAAGTGGATTTAAGTCAACAACCGGTAATGATTGCCATGGGACCATTAACAGAAAACTATGTAGCAAATGAATTAAGAGTAAAAGGATATGATTTATATTACTGGGAATCTGACGGAAAAGCCGAATTGGATTTTATGATACAAAAAGAAACAGACATTGTGCCAATCGAAGTAAAAACTAGTGTACACACGAAGGCAAGAAGCCTAGATTTATATATGAAAACATATAGTCCAAACTATGCGGTTAGAATTTCGGAGAAAAATTTTGGATTTGAAAATAATATTAAATCTGTACCCTTATATGCAGTTTTTTGTATGTAGTAAATGCAAATTTCCACCATTAGAAGTTGAAGGAGAAATATAATGCGAAACAGAAGAAATACTAGAAAAAGAAATGTAGTACTAGATACAATTACAAATAGAAATTTTATAATTATTGTATCTATTTTACTGGCAGTCATTATAGTTGCTGAAGGCGTAATTCAAATACGAAAATATCAAGACAGAAAGTTATTAGCAAAACAGGCAGAAGAGCTAGAAAAACAGACTGGCGAAATCTTTACAGCAATAGAAAATAATCTTACAAATCCATCAAATAATGGAGAAACAACAGTAATAACAAGAACAGCAAGGATTTCGGCTGTTGGAGATATATTGTGCCAAATGGATATGATTGACGATGCAAAAATAGACGATGGATATGACTTTTCTCATATGTTTACTGGAATTTCAAAATTTGTAAAAAATTCAGATTTAGCTATTGGAACATTAGAAACAAACTTTATTGATGGTAAATATTCTGGTGTTGGAAAGTACAATTCACCAGTTGAATTCCTAAAAGCAGTTAAAGATTCGGGAATAGGACTAGTTTCATTGGCACACAATCATGTGTTGGATTATGGAACTCAAGGATTAGAGACAACAATAAGTAAAATTAAAGAACAAAATGTTGAAATTACAGGAATTAAAAACAAAGTAGATGAATCAAATGAAAGCACACTAGATGAAGAAAAGACAAAAGAACAAGAAAACTCAAATTTTACAGGAAACATTAAAGAAATTAATGGAATTAAAGTTGCTTTTTTAGGCTATACATACGGTTTAAGCAATGAAAATGAAGTTACAGATGAAGAAAAAAAGTCAGCTAATATTTATTCAGAAGAACTTGCACAAAAAGATATAGAATATGCAAAACAAAATTCAAATTACATAATAGCAATAATGCATTGGGGAGATGTAAATAGCTCGGAAATATCAGAATACCAAAGAAATATAACATCATTCTTAGTGGAAAATGGAGTAGATATGATTTTAGGTTCACATCCATCAGTTGTAGAACCAATGGAAATAATTCAAACAGAAGAAGGAAAAAATGTACTAGTTGCATACTCTCTTGGAAATTACATTTCCACTTTAAAATATGCAAATGCAGATGTAGAACTTATTCTAAACATTCAAATTGCAAAGAGCTCAGACTCAGACAAGGCAATATTGCAAAAAGTTGATTACACACCAATATATGTGTTAGATAATGGAACAAAAGCAGAAAATAGATTTGAATTAACAGATATGAAAAAACTTGCACAAGATTATGCAAATGGAGATACAAGCAGAATTTCAAGAAAAACTTATGACAGTATTATATCAAAATTAGAAAAGTTGCAGAGCACGGTAAATAGCAAATAAAAAGTTGAAAAAATAAATTTTGTTAAGGAAAATAATATTCAAAAGGTAATAGAGCATACTTTGTGTATGTAACTGCGTTTTGAATGAAATTTGATGTAGCAAAAAAGTGTAATTATTTTTCAACTATAAATTATAGAAAAAGAGGTAATAAAAATGAATGTAGGCTTCATATCACTAGGTTGTAGCAAAAATTTAGTAGATACAGAAATGATGATTGGAATTTTTAAGGAGAATAAGTTTAATATTGTAAATGATCCTAAAATTGCAGATGTTATTGTTATAAATACGTGTGGATTCATAGAATCTGCAAAAGAAGAAGCAATAAATACAATCTTAGAAATGGCAGAGTATAAGAAAACAGGAAAATGTAAGGTATTAATTGCAACAGGTTGTTTAGTAGAAAGATACAAAGAAGACCTAGAAAAAGCGCTTCCTGAGGTAGATATTTTCTTGAAATATAGTGATTACGCAGAAGAAAAAGGCAACTCATCAGTAGTATTTGCGAAAGTATTAAAAGAAGTATATGATAAAATCGAGAGTAAGAAAAATGTAAAATTAGTCGATACTGATTTAAATTTTATGAATAGAGTTATCACAACTGGAGAACAATATTCATATATAAGAATTGCTGAAGGTTGTAGCAATAGATGCACCTACTGCGCTATTCCATATATCAGAGGAAATTTCGTGAGCAGAAAGATGGAAGATATAATAGAAGAAGCTAAACAGATTGTTTCAACTGGAAGAAGAGAACTTATCTTAATTGCTCAAGATACATCAAAATACGGAAAAGACATCTATGGAAAGCCTAAACTTGCAGAATTATTAACAGAGTTATGTAAAATAAAAGACTTGAAATGGGAAAGATTTTTATACACATATCCAGAAGATATAACAGATGAATTAATAAAAGTTGTAAAAGAAAATGACAAAATATGCAAGTATTTTGATATTCCAATACAACACATTTCTGACACAGTTTTAAAAAGAATGAACAGAAAGTGTACAGGACAAAGCATAAAAAATACAATAAGCAAGTTAAGAAAAGAAATCCCAGATGTAGTAATAAGAACAACTTTAATGGTTGGATTTCCAGGAGAAACACAGGAAGACTTCGATAAACTATATGAATTTGTTAAAGAGACAAAATTTGATAAATTAGGTGCATTCACATATTCAAAAGAAGATGGAACACCAGCTTCAAGACTTAAAGAACAAATTCACCCAATGACTAAAAAATCTAGATACAACAAAATAATGAAATTACAACAAGAAATTTCGAAAGAAAATGAAAGAAAGAATATAGGAAGAGAGCTAGAGATTTTAATTGAAGGAATTACTCCAGACAAAAAATATTATGTAGGTAGAAGTTACATGGACGTTCCAGATATAGATGGAGTAGCTTACGTAAAAAATACATCAAATGAAGATTTAGTCGGAAAATATATAAAAGCTGAGGTTATTGATGTAAAAGACTATGACTTAATTCTGGTTGAAAAATAAAAAAATAATAACAAAATACATATTGACTGTTATATTAAATTATAGTATAACTAAGTCAGTTCAAATTACAGGAGGTAAATTATAATGGAACTTAAAGGATCAAAAACAGAGAAAAATTTAATGGAAGCATTTGCTGGTGAATCACAAGCAAGAAATAAATACACATACTTTGCAAGTGTTGCTAAAAAAGAAGGATATGAACAAATAGCTGCTTTATTTTTAGAAACAGCGGAAAATGAAAAGGAACATGCTAAAATTCACTTCAAATATTTAAATGGAATTAGTGATACAAAGGCTAACTTAGCAGCTGCAGCAGCTGGAGAAAACTACGAATGGACAGATATGTATGACAGAATGGCTAAAGAAGCTGATGAAGAAGGTTTTACAGAAATAGCTGCAAAATTCAGAGGAATAGGTGCTATCGAAAAAGAGCATGAAGCAAGATTTAGAAGATTACTAGAAAATGTTGAAAATGGAGAAGTATTCAAAAGAGGAAGCATAACAATTTGGAAATGCAGAAACTGCGGACACATTGTAGTTGGAACAGAAGCTCCAAAGGTTTGCCCAGTTTGCAACCACGCACAATCTTATTTTGAAGTTAAAGCAGAAAATTATTAATAGGAGAATGGTTGAAAAATAATTACAATTTTGCTACGTCAAACTTTATTTATAACGAGGTTACATACAAAAAGTATGCGCCTTTGCCTTGTAAATTTGTTTTACTTGCTAAAATTTAATTCTTTTTCAACCAAAATTTATGCAAAAGAGGGGAATATAAAAAAATGGAAAAAGTTAGAGGATTTGAAATTGCAAAAGGTTTTGAAGATAAAGGAATAAACTTACCAATTAGAAAAACAAAACACGCAGCTGGCTATGATATTGAAGCAGCAGAAGACTGTGTAATACCACCTTTCAAACTAGGTCAAAAACCTACATTAGTAAAAACAGGCTTAAAAGCATATTGCCCACCAGACGAGTTCTTTTTACTATGTAACAGAAGTTCTGGACCTGCAAAAAAAGGGCTAGTTATGGCAAATAGCGTTGGAATTGTAGACTGTGACTATTATGGGAATGAAGATAATGACGGCCATTTTATGTTTGCATTTTATAATTTCTTTGACCATGATGTTGAAATAAAAAAAGGAGACGCAATTGGTCAATTAATATTTATGAAATATTTAACAGCAGATAATGATAATGCACAAGGCGAAAGAAAAGGTGGATTTGGTTCTACAGGTAGATAAGCTAAACATAATAAAAACTTGTGATTGTATTCAAAGCTATTATGTATAAATTAAATATTACTTACATAAAAAATAATACATAAAAAAGAAACATAAAATTATTTCTGAAAAAATGTAAAAATACGTAAAACCGTTGAAAATACTGAAAAAGACGGCAAAAAATAAAATGGCAAAATCTTTGACTTTTGCCATTTTTTATGGTATAATAGAAACGTAGTTGAAAGAGATAAATATACCTTTATTAACTCTAAAATATACAGTATGGAAGGAGATAATTACATGTTTAATGTTGGTGACAAAATAGTATATCCTATGCATGGGGCAGGAACAATTGACGCAATAGAAGAAAAAGATATCTTAGGAGAAAAACAAAATTATTATATAATCAAAATGCCTGGAGAAGTAAAGGTTATGGTTCCAATATCAAAAGCAAGTGATATAGGAGTTAGAAGTGTAATAGATAAAGCAGAAGCTGGAAAAGTACTTGAAGTATTAGAGGCTAATGAAACAGAAATGTCGAATAATTGGAACAAAAGATATAAAGAAAACATGGAAAAAATGAAGAGTGGAAGTATTTATGAAGTAGCAGATGTTGTAAGAAACTTAAGCTACAAGCAAAAAGAAAAAGGACTATCTACTGGAGAAAAGAAAATGCTAAATAATGCAAAACAAATTTTGGTAAGCGAATTAGTTTTAGCAGAACATGCTTCAGAAAATGAAGTTGAAAATCTAGTAGAAAATAAAATAAATCTATCTTTTGAAGAACATAGGAACATGGTGGAACCAGTAAGCGCAAACAATATAGTAAGCAAATTTATACCATTTAATGATGCAAGTACAGGAAATCCACAAAATTTATAAAAAACAATAGAGCTGACATTAGTGTTAGCTCCTTTATTTTGAAGTTGAAAAATAATTATAATTTTCCAACTTGATTACGTAAAGTGGAATTTTAAGAAGGAATACCAAACTTTATGTCGAATATAATATATAATGGAGAAAGGTTATTGCAAATGGTAAGATATAGTGACGAATTATTAGATGAAATTAAGAGTAAAAATGATATAGTTGATATAGTGTCACAATATGTGGTTTTAAAAAGAGCAGGCAGAAATTACATGGGATTATGTCCATTTCATAAAGAAAAATCCGGTTCGTTCTGCGTATCACCAGATAAGCAAATATTCCACTGCTTTGGATGCGGAGTAGGTGGAAATGTTTTTCATTTTATAAGCAAAATAGAAAATTTGAATTTTAAAGAATCTGTTGAAATGCTTGCAAATCGTGCCGGGGTTGAACTACCGGTATCTGGCAATTTCGAAGATGATAAACTTGCAAAATTGAAATCGAGAGTATATGAAGTAAATAAATGTGCTGCCGAATTTTACCATGAAAATTTATACAAACCAACTGCAAAGCCTGGACAAGAATATGTAAAGAAAAGACACTTAGATAACAAAACGTTGAAAGCCTTTAAAATAGGATATTCTGGTAGATTTAATGAATTATATACAGAGTTAAAATCTAAAGGCTTTACAGAGGAAGAAATTCTTGCTTCATGTTTAGTTAATAAGAATCCAGACGGAAAATTTATAGATAGGTTTAGAAACAGGTTGATGTTTCCTATATTTGATACCCATGAAAGAGTAATTGCTTTTGGGGGAAGGGTATTAGATGATAGTAAACCTAAGTACATAAATTCTCCAGAAGATATTGTTTACAGTAAAGGAAGGCATCTTTTTGCGTTTAATATTGCAAGAAAGTACAATTCAAAGACAATAATAATGGTAGAAGGGTATATGGATGCTGTATCACTTCATCAAAGAGGAATTCATAATGCAGTGGCGTCTTTAGGAACAGCATTAACAGAGGCACAAGGCAGATTATTAAGAAGAAGTTGTGAAAAAGTAATAATTGGTTATGATGCTGATGGAGCAGGACAAGCTGCTACTTTAAGAGGTTTGGAAATACTTCAAAATTTGGGATGCGACATACGAATATTGCAAATAGAAGGTGCAAAAGATCCAGATGAATTTGTTGTAAAATACGGACCAGAAAGATTCCAAATGTATGTAGACAAGGCAATTTCTTTAGTTGAATTTAAAGTAAAAATGCTAAAGAAAAGCCTAGATTTAGACAATGTAAATGATAAAATTAAATTCTTAAACGAAGTTGCAAAAATTGTTGCAAAAGTCGAAAATAGCATGGAGAGAGAAGTATATGTAGACAAAATTTCTCTTGAATATAAAGTATCAAAAGACGCAATTTATGCAGAGATAAATAAGCTATTATATGCAAATTCAAGAACAGAACAAAAACTCGAAAAAAAGGTAGTTCCAGTAAAGAGTGTATCAATTCAACAAGATGAACAACCTGTAGACGTAAAAACAAAAAGATTAGAAAGCTTAGTTATATATCTATTAATAAACTACCCAGACAAAAGTTTCGAAAGACTGAAAAAACTTATTGATAATAATGTAATCAAAATAGAAAGAAATAAGGCAATAATAAATAAACTGTATGAAGAACACGAAAAAGGTAATATTAATATAGAAAATATATTAGATTTATTCGAAGATGAGATTACAGTTAATTATTTGTCTGGAATAATGTCGTCAGATTTTGAAATAACAGATGTAGATAAATGCATAGAAGATGTGCTTGTAACATATAGAAAAGAGTTATTATTACAAAGAAGAAATGAAATATTAGGTAAAATAGACAACAGCAATTTAACAAAAGAAGAAGTAGCTAATCTGGAAGCTCAACTCAACGAGGTAATTATCCAATTAGCCAAAATAAAATAGGGAGGTTATATTGTAATGAAGAAAGAAAATGAAAACGAAAAAGTACAAAGCAAAGTAGAAAAGACAGTTGAGCATAAAGATAAAAAAGATGTTACACCAGAAGAAAAATTAAATAATATAATAAAAAAGGCAAAAGAAAAAGGAAAAATAACATATGGCGAACTTGCAAGCGAATTAGATGATGCAAATACTGAACAAATAGATAAAGTATTTGATGCATTTGAAGACATGGGTGTAAGTGTTTTAAAAGAAGACGATTTAGACTTAGAAGAGCCAGACATAGATGAACTAGAAGCTGTAGAAGATATAAAAGTAGAAGACATAGACCTAGCAAGTATGGAAGGTATCAATATAGATGACCCAGTTAGAATGTATTTAAGAGAAATAGGAAGAATTCCACTTTTATCATATGATGAAGAACTTGAACTTGCAAAAAAAGTATTAGCAGGAGACGAAGCTGCAAAACAAAAACTTGCAGAATCTAACTTAAGATTAGTTGTAAGTATAGCAAAAAAATATGTTGGAAGAGGAATGTTATTCTTAGATTTAATCCAAGAAGGAAACATGGGATTAATAAAAGCTGTTGAAAAATTCGATTATACAAAAGGATACAAATTCAGCACATATGCAACATGGTGGATTAGACAAGCTATAACAAGAGCAATAGCAGACCAAGCAAGAACAATAAGAATACCAGTACACATGGTAGAAACAATAAACAAATTAATACGTACATCAAGACACTTATTACAACAATTAGGTAGAGAACCAACCCCAGAAGAAATAGCAGCTGAGATGGAAATACCAGTTGAAAAAGTAACAGAAATACAAAAAATAGCCCAAGATCCAGTATCTCTAGAAACTCCAATTGGAGAAGAAGACGATAGCCACTTAGGAGACTTCATACAAGACGATGACAGCCCAGCACCACAAGATGCAGCTGCATATACATTATTAAGAGAACAACTAGAAGAAGTAATGAAAACACTAACTCCAAGAGAAGCAAAAGTATTAAAACTAAGATTTGGACTAGAAGACGGAAAATCTAGAACACTAGAAGAAGTAGGAAAAGAATTTAATGTAACAAGAGAAAGAATAAGACAAATAGAAGCAAAAGCATTAAGAAAACTACGTCATCCAAGCAGAAGCAAAAAATTAAAAGATTATATGAATTAATGTGCATTTTGGAGACGGAGAAAAAATGTACAAAAATTGTCCAGAAAGTTCATCTTTTATAGATGTTCTTTCTGGGCAAAGTTGTTTTATAAAATAAACTTATATGTAAAAATTAATTGACAAACATTATAAAATATTTTATAGTATATATGCCGACTTGCTTAGTGGCAGGAAGGAGGTTACTTTGTGAAAAATTTAATAAAATTGCTAGTTTTAGTCATTATTTACATTATTGTAAATGATAATAAGGATTAGCACACAAAAATACTAGGTTTTTGCGGAACCTAGTATTTTTTAGTTACTTCGTGAAAAATTTTTTGCAATTGCTATAATTATAATAGCACTTTTTTTATTATATGTCAAATACTAAATTTAATTCATGGTAGCGACGAGTGGATTCGGCGAGCCACGTCGGGAAAACCGTCCACTGGACGTTTTTCTATTCCTCCTTTTCGAATCCACAAAAATGCTATAAAAAATAAAAAACTGTAATATTCAAATTACAGTTTTAATTTATGGTAGCGACGAGTGGATTCGGCGAGCCGCGTCGGGAAAACCGTCCACAGGACGCTTTTCTATTCCTCCTTTTCGAATCCACAAAAATACTATAAAAAACAAAAAAACTGTAATATTCAAATTACAGTTTTAGTTTATGGTAGCGACGAGTGGATTCGAACCGCTGACCTAACGGGTATGAACCGTTTGCTCTAGCCAACTGAGCTACGTCGCCATTTCTTACAACAGATATTATTATAAAGGGAAAAGAGTATTTTGTCAAGCAAAAATATAAAAAATGCATACAATTTTTTGCCTGTGAATTATAACACAATATTTTTGATTTTTAAAACAATTTTTAATAAATATCTGCATGCATTTTTATAAATACTCTTATTAAATTTCAATAAATATATAAATTTTTTATACTTAGAATATTACATTTCACGTTCGTCATCGTCTACAATTTTTACTGTTGGTTCTTTTCTAGTAGCTCTTGTTGTACGCTTTACAGCAGATGCTTCGCGTGTCTGCACTTTTTCACAATTTTGAGTTCTAGCTTTAGTTTTAGCTTGTACCGGTTCTTCTACAGATTTAACAGAAGCTTCATATTCTTTTAAAGCTTCCATAGGATCTTTTGCAAGTTCGCCAGTTAATTCCACATCATCAACTTCGCCATCATTTACTAATTTGCTAATTGCAAGACCAAAATTTTTAAATAAATCTATTACTGAGTTTCTAGTTTTTTCCATTATAATTTGCGCTTAACTATAGTGTTAAGAAGCACACCTCCGATTCGTTAATTAAAATTATTCCACGTACATTATATCATATAATTAGGCTTAAATCAATAATTATTCTACTTTTCTTCCAGAATCTCGCGAAAAATCAGATTTAGATGTTAATTTTTCATATTCCTTGCATTTTATTTTGTATTCCATTTGCATACTCAAATAACGATAATACATGTAGGCTTGCTCGTATTGCATAAGTGGATTAAACATAGCATTTGAGTCCATTGTTGGGTCTGCGTTCATGTCGTACATGTTTGGCCCAGAAAATGGAGGCATTCCGTAATAATTATAGTCAACATTCTTATCCATAGAATTAATTCCTTATAATGTATTTAGGTTTTTTAAGGTTTTACCCATAAACCAATAAGAAAAAGATATACTCAAGTTAATATTAAAATAGATGTATTTTTTACCAAACGAAGGTTGTAATTAGGTATTTTTAGTGGCTAAGTAATAATGTAGAGCAATAGCCATAATAAGCAATAAAGTAATTACAAGTTTAAGAAAAACATTGGTATTAGGTTTATTAAAATATATGTGTAAATTGCTGCAATAATTCCTTGCAAAAGTTTTCCGTAAATGTATTTTTTTATAGATAAATCTGATTTTGATGTTATGCTTAAAACCTGAAGTAATACTGATATTCCGCCAAACCCGAGTAAAAATGCGCAAATGATGATATTAGAAGAAAGGGCTCTACTTGTAACTGAGCTTACAAGCAATACTCCATTAGTTAGTTCTATAATTCCAGAGATGATTGGTTTTGCAAATGATAAATCTATATTTAAGAGCTTTAATGGTATGTATAACAAGTATGAAAATATTTCTAAAATTTTGCTGTTTCCTAAAATAGAAATTATTACGGAAAAGATTACTACAAACCCACCAATCATTATAATTGTTTTGCTAGATTCTAGTATTGCATTAGAAAGTATGCTTCCTAAATTGTTAAATGTACACAATTCATTAGTTGATGAATTATACGAGTGTTCGAAAATATTATTTTTTAATTTATGCTTTAAACGTGCTAATTGTCCTAATAAAATTCCAACAGTTATAGCTGAGAGTGTATGTGTAATAAATAAAAGCAAGCCAATATTAGAATTGGAAAACATAGAAATTCCGTACTGTTCCAATTATAAAGAGAGGACCAGAATTATTTGTAAAACAAAGCATTCGTTCTCCTTCATCTTTAGTGCAATTATTGTTGGTGCGCAAATCTGTAACAATTTTAGCACCCATAGGGTAGCCACTAATAAGCCCTAAAACAAAAGCGTATGCAGATTCTCCGGGCACATTGAAAATTGGTCGCATAAATTTGTTACATTTCTTGCTAATATAATTTATTATATTAGTGTGAGATAAAAGATTAGTTGCAATAAAAAAAGGGAAGAGGCTTGGTACAACATTATTAGCCCACAGCTTTAAACCAGATTTTGCTGCAGCTAGATTACTGCTAGAAAAGGTAACAAGGCCAATAACAAACAAAACAAATGTAGCAGGCAGAATATATTTTTTTATAGAAAAAACAGCAAAACGTGTTTTAACATTTTTAGAAGAAGTACTTACGCTAACCAAAACAACACCCCTAAATAAAATCTAGTAATAAATATATTATAAAAAGGAAAAAATAGACCAAGAAAGAAAACAAAAAAATAATGGTATTCGGCAAAAAACGACAAAATAAAAAAATAAGAAAAAACTATTGCACACGTGTGAAAACAATGGTATTATTTTAGTGGAGTATTTATATCTATAACGTATATAGAAATAAATACGATTAATGCAACAGAAATATATACGTGGTAGATGTATGTACGAAAAGAAAATTTTATAGTAAAAAAGAACTTAATTGAATTAATAGAAAAGCAATTAAGAAAAAAATTAAAATTAAATTCAACTAAAAACAAAATTCTTAAAATAAGAAATTTAAAAAGCAAAATAAACAAAAATATGAAGTATATGAATAAAAACATAAGAAATAGTTGAAAATAATAAAAAGTACATAAGTAATAAAAAATAATATGTTTATAAAATTTATGCAAATAAGTTTTATAAAACAATTATACGAGGAGGAGAACAATATGAAAAAGAATAAGGGTATAACCCTAGTTGCGTTAGTCGTTACAATAGTAGTTTTGTTAATTCTTGCAGGAGTAAGTATTAACTTAGTTTTAGGCGACAATGGGATAATAGCAAAAGCAAAAGAAGCCCAAAGGAAATCTGCCGAAGCAAGCCAAAATGATTTAATTGGTATGAACGAACTAGCACAGCAGTTAGGAGAAAAAATAAATGGAAGTACTGGAAGTGGTAGCGGAAATGGTGGAACTGGAGGAAAGACAGAACCAGAGACAGTTCCATATTTACCAAGTGATGATTTTCATTATGATACAAGTACAAGTGTAGATACAGGATTAGTAATAAAAGATGTAAATGGAAATGAATATGTGTGGGTAGTAGTACCAAGAACAACAGCAGTTTATAAAACAACAGGGCTTGGAAAAACAACATTTACAGATGCAGATTATAGAAGTATAGAAACAGATTTAAAAAATTATACAAGTACCTATGGAACAACAGATGATTTTTCAGATACATGGTATGCTGATACAAATAATGAGGGTTGGTTAACTGAAGCTGAGTATAAAACACTAAAAAATGATATGTTAAAAAGTGTATATGAAAATGGCGGATTTTATGTAGGAAGATACGAAGCAGGAATTGTAGAAAATAGAACTCTCTATGGACCAAAAAATTCAGACGGAAAATATACAATAGAAGGAATGTCAACACCAGTATCAAAAGCAGATGCATATCCATATACATGGGTAACAAGAACACAAGCACAAAATTTAGCAAGTAATGTAAATTCAGGAACTAAAACAAGTAGTTTAATGTTTGGAGTGCAATGGGATTTAGTGCTAGCATTTATGCACAATAAAGGAAATATAGCGGATAGTACATTAACATCAAATAGTACAACAATAGGAAACTATAAAAATAATTTATGGACAATAAAAAATGCAAATGCAAAGTATTCAACAGATTATGGAAGTACATTTACAGCATGTCCAAATCCATTCAAAAAAGATGCAGACTCAAAGATATTATTAACAACAGGCGCAGATAGTAGTTTTTCAGTACAAAATATATATGATATAGCTGGAAATGTATATGAGTGGACTTTAGAGAAGACTGATAGAGGTAGTCTTCCTTGTGCTCAGCGAGGGGGCGATTTTTACGACACTGGCTCGGGCAGTCCAGCAGCCAAACGCAATAACTTCTATACGTTCAGTACCAACTACAGTATAGGCTTTCGTGTCACACTTTGGTAGACCTGAGCCCTGGATGCTCGAATTTGAGCATAGCTAAAAACAGAGCCCAGAGAGATAAATTAGAAACAGGGATGTTTTACCCTAAACTGAGAAGCAGAAATATAACATGTAGAGAAGGTAGGACGTTCTGAGTCTTGGCAAAGCCGAGAGTCCTGAGTGAGCTTCTAATACTAATAAGATTAGCTTTTACGAGCTAGTCTTTTTTGTGAATTTAAGAAAGCGTAAAATTTGTCGATTTTTGATGAATGATTTTTCTTGACTTTAGGCATAGTTTAGATATAATAAAAAAGTTTATTTCAAAAAAGTTTTTTATTTTATATTTTGTATCAAATCTATTGATTTTCTCAATTAGCCATTCTGGCAAAATATTTTACATACAAATCGAGTAAACTTTTAATAACTAAACTTAAGTATAGCAATTTTTGTTATACAAAATTAGGGAGGTTTACATACATATGCCAAATGAAAAGAAAAGCATATTACAACCAAAGAATGATGTAGTGTTTAAAGCATTATTTTCGAGAGGAAAACCAAGGATAACACAAGCAATGTTAGAGGCTATTTTAAAGATGAAAGTAGATAATTGACAGATTACTTTGAAATAATTATAATAGAGATACCAAAAGTAGTAAAAGCATACAAAAAAACACCAAATGACGAAGTATTGCAATGGATGCTTTTTCTAGATAATCCAGAAAAAGAGGAGGTAGCTCGTATAATGGAAGAAAATAAGGATATTAAAGAAGCAAAGGAAGAGTTGGAAAGAATAAGCCAAGATGATATACTAAGAAGAAAAGCATTAAATAGAACTCTTGAAATAGCTGATAAATTACAATTAAAAAAAGAGGCAAAAGAAGCAAGAGAAAAAGGCTTAGCAGATGGACTAGTAATTGGAATAGAAAAAGAAAAAAAGGCTGTAATAAAAAAGTTACATGAACTTAATATATCTATAGAACAAATTGCTAAAGCTGTTGAATTAAATGAAGAAGATGTAAAAGCAATCTTAAATGAGAAAAAATAGTAATCTTTTGCTATAGCGAAAGATATATAATGAATTTGATTTTATGGTATATTATGTATAAATTTTAAGATGGGAGTTGAAGATATGCCAGATGTAAAACAAAGAATGATAGATATTGTTAATTCTGTACCAGATGATTATTTTGATGGATTAAAACCAACAGAAATGGTGTTTAAGCTTATGGTGGAATATATCAAAAGGTATGGAGAAGATGAAACTACTATTATTCCGGGTACTGATAAACATTTTAATTATGAAAATCTTAAAGAAATATTTGAAAATAAAGATTTAAATTAAAAGGAGGCAAAGCAAATGGAATTTTTGAAGAAATCTTTAAATAAAGTAAATGTACAAGAAAATACTCTATATGATATTATTTATGACTTATTTTTCTATGCCAAATTACAAGAAAGTGAAGAAGATATAAAAAATGGTAGGATTTGCACATTAGAAGAATTAAGACAACACATTAATGAATTGGAGGTAAAATCCTAAAGTGTAAAAAATGCTCACTTATTATGTTGATTATTTTAACAAAATGTGCTAATATAAAAAAGTAGTAAAAAATAAAGAAAATTTAAGAAGAGAATAGGTGAAAGATATGATAGATGTTATAAAAGATACATTATTTGATTCAATCAAATTGTTACCTTTTTTATTTTTGGCATATTTGCTTATGGAATATTTGGAGCATAAGACTGGAAATAAAACGAAAGATATAGTAAAAAAATCTGGCAAGTTAGGGCCTTTATGGGGCGGAATTATAGGAATATTCCCACAATGCGGTTTTTCTGCTGCGGCAGCTAATTTATATGCTGGTAAGATTATAACTATGGGAACATTAATTGCAGTTTTTTTATCTACCTCTGATGAAATGTTACCAATATTAATTTCAGAAGCAGCCCCAGCTAGCTTAATTTTAAAAGTATTAGCAATTAAATTGGTTGTTGGAATTATAGCAGGTTTTATAATAGATTTAGTAATAAATGTAATAGGAAAAACTAAAAAAGTAGAGCCAGAAGAAGCAGTAGGGCATATGTGTGAACATGACCACTGTGATTGTGAGCATGGAATATTAAAATCTGCATTAAAACATACAATTAATATTTTCATATTTATAACAATAATTACATTTGCAATAAATACTCTAATTCATTTTATTGGAGAAGAAACAATAGAAAAAGCTATTGCAGGTGTGCCAGTACTCGGAATACTAGTATCTTCAATATTTGGGCTAATACCAAACTGTGCAGGTTCTGTAATAATAACAGAATTGTATTTATCAAACTTAATAAGCTTTGGCTCAATGATAGCAGGACTTCTAGTAGGCTCTGGAATAGGAATATTAGTACTATTTAAATCAAACAAAAACATAAAAGAAAACCTTACAATAACAGGATTATTAATGTTAGTTGGAATAATAGTAGGACTAATAATAGACTTCGTAATATAACAATTTAAAAGTAGAAAAACCGCTTGTTATGAAATATAAGATGTCAACTTTGATTACGTTAAAATGCTTGCTACATCTTGATTTTCTAAAAATAAGCTTTTACCGTTAAATTCAGGAAAAAATGATACTGAAAAATATAATTAAAAGCCGGGAATAATCTATTTGGGTAAAATTAAACTGGAACGAGCGCTTTAGCGCGATCAAGGGAGACATGTTTAATTTTGCAAAAATGGGTTGTTCCCGGTTAAACAATTATAAATTATATTTAATAAGACTTAAACTCCTAAAAGCTTTTTTGCTCTTTCCACATCTTCATTATTAGCAACTCTCACACCATCTAATGGATATTCTAGCCCAAGTTGTTCCCACTTGAATCTACCCATATCGTGGTAGGGAAGTATTTCAACTTTATCAACTGTTTTTAAAGTAGCCAAGAACTCTTTTAATTTTATCAAATCTTCTTCTTTATCTGTGTAACCTGGTACTAAAACTTGTCTAATCCACATGTGTTTTCCGTTTTCGCTCAAGTATCTAGCAAATTCTAATTCTTTTTGGTTAGAAACGCCAGTTAAATCTCTGCAAATTTCATCATTTATGCATTTTATATCAAGCAAAAACAAATCAGTTAATTCAATAACTTCTTTTATTCCAGGCGTTAAATAAAATACTCCAGAGGTATCTACTGCTGTTGAAATACCTTCTTTTTTTAGTTCTGTAAATAGTGCTTTCAAAAATTCTAAATGTAGCAAAGGCTCGCCACCACTTACTGTAACTCCACCACCAGATGGAATTATATAGTTTTTATATCTTAATATTTTATCTAAAACTTCTTTTACAGAATATTTTGTTCCACCCTGATGACACCAGGTATCTCTATTTTGACAGTATTTGCATTTTAGATTACAACCTTGTGTAAAAATAACATATCTAATTCCAGGACCGTCAACTGCGCCGAATGATTCGAATGAGTGAATAGGGCAGGTTATATCTTCTAAATTCATATTGATAATCTCCTTTTTTTCTGTACTATTTAAGTTATATTAATAAGAAACTATATGTTAAAGTTTTTTAGAATAACAATATAAAGTTATAAAAATCTTATTAATAATAGCATGCAAATTATGTAATTGTAATAACTTAAATAATACAAATTTTTTTAAAAGGGGCTCTGCTTTTTCAAGTAGCGCCCCTAAAAACTAAATTCTCTCGTGAATAGTTCTGTTTACAACGTCTAATTGTTGCTCTCTTGTTAATTTAACAAAGTTTACAGCATAACCAGAAACACGAATTGTAAGTTGTGGATATTTTTCTGGGTGATCCATAGCGTCTAATAATAAGGCTCTATCGAATACGTTTACGTTAATATGATGTCCTGTTTGTTTGAAATATCCGTCTAACATGCTTACTAAGTTGTTTATTTTTGTTTCTGAATCTTTTCCAAGTGTTCCAGGAGTTATAGAGAATGTGAAAGAAATTCCGTCTTCTGAATACTCATATGGAAGTTTTGCTATTGTATTCATTACAGCTAATGCACCAGATGAATCTCTTCCATGTAGTGGGTTTGCTCCAGGTCCGAATGGCGCTCCGGCTCTTCTTCCGTCTGGAGTATTTCCTGTTGCTTTACCATAAACTACGTTAGATGTTATTGTTAATATTGATTGTGTTGGTATAGAGTTTCTGTATGTGATGTGTCCTTCTAGCTTCTTCATAAATGTTTTTACCAAGTTTACAGCTATTTCATCAACTCTGTCATCATCATTTCCGTATTTAGGGAAGTCTCCTTCAATTTGATAATCTGTTGCAAGACCAGTTTCGTCTCTTATGACCTTAACTTTTGCATATTTTATTGCAGATAATGAGTCAACTGCAACTGATAAACCGGCTATACCGCAAGCCATTGTACGGATTATATTTCTATCATGTAGTGCAAATTCCAAAGCTTCATAAGAATATTTATCATGCATATAATGAATTGCATTTAATGCTTTCATGTAGATTTTTGCAACATAATCCATCATTTGGTCAAATTTTGCCATTACCTCATCATAATTTAAGTATTCTGATGTGATAGGGGCAAACATTGGTGTAACTTGTTTTCCAGTATTTTCATCTCTACCACCGTTAATAGCATAAAGTAGGGCTTTTGCAAGGTTAGCTCTTGCACCGAAAAATTGCATTTGTTTACCAATTTTCATTGCAGAAACACAGCAAGCAATTCCATAATCATCACCTAAAGTAATTCTCATTAAATCATCGTTTTCGTATTGAATAGATGATGTTGCAATTGAGATTTTTGCGCAGTAATCTTTGAATGCTTTTGGCAGATTAACTGACCATAAAACAGTTAAGTTTGGCTCTGGAGCAGCTCCTAAGTTTTCTAGAGTATGAAGAATTCTAAATGAGTTTTTAGTAACCATAGTTCTTCCATCAATACTCATACCGCCAATGCTTTCTGTTACCCAAACTGGGTCTCCAGAGAATAATTCATTGTATTCTGGAGCTCTTAAGAAACGTACCATTCTAAGCTTCATAACGAATTGGTCCATAAGCTCTTGAACTTCTTCTTCAGTAATTAATCCAGCTTTTAAGTCTCTTTCAAAATAAATATCTAAGAAAGTAGATGTTCTTCCTAAAGACATAGCAGCACCATTTTGATCTTTTACAGCACCTAAATAAGCAAAGTACAACCATTGAACTGCCTCTTTTGCATTTGATGCTGGAACAGAAATATCAAATCCGTATTTTTCAGCCATTTTCTTTAAGTCTTGTAAAGCCTTAATTTGCTCAGCAATTTCTTCTCTGTTACGAATAACTTCTTCAGTAAATTCATCAACATCAAGAATATCAAGTTCGTCTTTCTTTTCAGCAATTAAAACATCAACACCATATAGTGGAACACGTCTGTAATCTCCAATAATACGTCCACGTCCATATCCATCTGGTAAACCAGTTAATAGGTGATGTGTTCTTGCAATACGAATGTCTGGTGTGTAAACATCGAAAACACCGTCATTGTGAGTTTTTCTTAAATTGTGATAAATGTATTCAACCTCGTCATCAACCTTGTAACCATAAGATTCGCAAGATTTTTCTACAATTCTAATTCCACCATTTGGCATTATAGCTCTTTTTAATGGGGCATCTGTTTGGAAACCAACTATTTCCTCTAAATCTTTGTCTAAGTATCCAGCCTTGTATCTATTAATTCCAGAAGGAGTTTTTGTATCAACATCTAGAACGCCGTTTTCTTTCTCTTTTTCATATAATTTAAGAACTTTATCCCATAATTTTAAAGTTCTTTCTGTAGCACCAGATAAGAAACTTTCGTCTCCTGTGTATGGAGTATAGTTCTTTTGAATGAAATCTCTAACGTCGATTTCATGTGTCCATTCTCCTTTATTAAAAGTATTCCATTGCTTAAAATCCATATAAATATCCCTCCTATAAGATAATATGAAATAGTTAAATATTTCAGTATTAATATTAGCATAGTGAGGTATAATTATCAATAAAAATTTTGGAAATTTATGATGAAAATAATGAAATAAAAATAAAAAAGATTAACATGTTTTCTTCCATAAAATAAAAAAATAGAGAGAACAAAATGCTATAGATAGTTATAGCTAAAAATATAACCCGTCGTTATACGACGGATTGACGAATACACAAAATAAAATATAAAAGCTGTTCTCAGTTATTGTGTTATTTTTTTGATTTATATGTTTCATCTTCTTCAGCTATTACTTGAGAAAGTTTATAAATTAATTTTTGTTTTTCTGGAGAACATTTCTTTAATATATCGTTAAACTCGTTATATAAATATTTCTCGTTTTTATCAGAAACACCACTTAAAATGTAACCTTCTGAAACATTTAATATAGTACAAAATTCACTCAATCTTTTTAAATTTATATGAGAACTACCTCTTTCAATTCTACTAATAAAAGCAACTGAAAGGTTAGTTTGTTCTGCTAATTCTTGCTGAGTTAAACCAGCTTTAATTCTAGCTTGTTTTAATCTTGATCCAATAATACAATAATCTACTGCCATAATTTGTCACGTTCCTTTCATAAGGCATAAACTACGTTAATATACCTTTAAAATATATAAAATAATAACATGTAAACCTTTAACTTTACAGAAACCTATAAGTAAAGAAATAATAATAAGGTAAATAAAGTTTGATAACAATATTAGTATGCGTCAAAATAAAAATATTAAACATTTTTATATATTTATTGCCGTGAGTGTAAAAAAATAAAAATTAAAATGAAAAAAATTAGCAAGATTTGTAAAATTTAATTTTAATTATTTTTCAGAAAAATATATTATATAAAATAATGCACATGAAAAAATTTTAATTTTATAGAGAAATATAAATGGGAGGGTAAGGATAGAAAATTGAAAATTTCCAGATTTGTTCTTGCATAATATGGCAGAGAAACATAATATTGTTATTGCCATTTTTACCGAAACGTGCTAAAATAGACAAGTAATTGATTTCGTAAGAAATGTAATGTCTATAGGAGACAAAATAAAACCTAAATATATTGTAAGGAATGAACTTTAAATGAAGAAAACAGTCAGTTTTTATACTCTAGGTTGTAAGGTTAACCAGTATGAAACAAATGCGATGGAACAGCAATTTATAAAGAATAATTATGAAATAGTTGAAAATACACAAAAAGCAGATATTTATATAATAAATACATGCACTGTTACAAATATGGCAGAAAGAAAATCTAGACAGATGCTTAGAAGAGTTAAAGAGATAAATCCTTCTGCTGTTTTAGTTGTGTGTGGCTGTTATGCGCAAGTTGCAAAAAATGAATTAGAGCAAATTCCAGAAATAGATATAATTTTAGGCATAAATGAGAAGAATGAAATTGTACAAATTGTAGAAAACTATATGGAAAAAATGGCCGAGAAGGACAAGAGAAGCCAGGAAGCTGAAATAGACGATGTATCAAAACAAAAAGAATTTTTAGACTTTGGCGATGTTACATATACAGAAAAAAATAGAGCAGTTGTTAAAGTACAAGATGGCTGTAATATGTTTTGTTCATACTGCATAATTCCATATGCAAGAGGAAGAATAAGAAGCAGAAAGATTGAGAGTGTTGTTTCTGAAATTGAAAAAATTGCAAACGAAGACATAAAAGAGGTTGTAATAACAGGAATACATGTTGCTTCTTATGGTAAAGATTTTGATAATGAAAATACTTCTAAAAAAATAAGATTAATAGATTTGTTAGAGGCTATAAACAAAATTGATGGTATAGATAGAATAAGACTTAGCTCATTAGAACCAACAATTGTAGACGAAGAATTTGCAACAAGATTATCTAAATTAGATAAAATTTGTGACCATTTTCATTTATCTTTACAGAGTGGCTGTGACGAAACTTTAAAGAGAATGAACAGAAAATATACCACACAAATTTATAGAGATGCAGTTGCAACACTTAGAAAATATTATCCAGAGGCAAGCTTTACAACAGATGTTATAGTTGGTTTTCCAGGTGAAACAGACGAAGAGTTTGCAAAAACATACGAATTTTTGAAAGAGATAGATTTTTACAGATTACATGTTTTTAAATATTCTCCAAGAAGAGGAACAGTTGCAGAAAAAATGCCAAACCAGATAGACGGAAATAAAAAAGAAGAAAGAAGCAACAAATTAATAGAATTATCAAATAGTACGGAAAATAAACACAATCAAAGTTATATAGGTAAAACTGTAAAAGTATTATTTGAAGAATTTGAAGATGGCTTTTTTAAAGGACATACAACAAATTATATGATGGTAAAAGTCGCGGGTGAGGAAGAACAATCAGATAAATTTGTAAATAAAATTTTAGATGTAAAAATTAAAGAAAACAATGATGAAACAAGAGAGCTAATAGGAAATTTGTCTTAAATTAGGTGAATAAATGATTATTTTTAAAACAAAACTGGAAGCTCGCCTTTGAAGAGTCCGAAGGAGCTCCGACCAGGAGTGACATGTTGAGGATTTATAAAATAATCAATTAAAACCAAATTTACAAGGTTTTAATTGACAAATTGAGATTAAATGGTAAAATTATATAAGAAAATTTGAAAAGAGGAAATTATATGAAGGCTATAGAAATAAGAAATAAATATTTAGATTTTTTCAAGAGACATGGACATGCTGTAATTCCAAGTGCACCATTAATACCAGAGAATGATCCATCTGTATTATTCACAACTGCTGGAATGCAACCATTAGTACCATATTTATTAGGAGAAAAGCACCCAGAGGGAACACGTTTAACAGATTTTCAAAAATGTTTACGTACAAACGACATTGATGAAGTTGGAGATAACAGACATTTAACATATTTCGAAATGCTTGGAAACTGGTCTTTAGGAGATTATTTTAAAGAAGAATCAATAGCAATGAGTTTTGAGTTCTTAACAAAAGAACTAGGAATACCAGTAGAAAAATTATCTGTAACATGCTTTGCAGGAGACAAAGACTGCCAAAGAGACGAAGTTACAGCTTCTTGTTGGAAGAAAGCAGGAATTCCAGAAGATAGAATCTATTATTTTGGAAAAGATGATAACTGGTGGATTGCCGGAGAAGAAGGACCTTGTGGACCAGATACAGAAATGTTTTATGATACAGGAAAGCCAAAATGCTCAGAAAATTGTAACCCATCTTGTGGATGTGGTAAATATGTTGAAATTTGGAATAACGTATTTATGGAATTCTTCAAGACAAAAGATGGAAAATACACAAAATTAAAACAACACAATGTTGATACAGGACTTGGACTAGAGAGAATGACTATGTTATTACAAGGAAAAGAAACTCCGTTTGATACAGAATTATTCAAACCAGTAATGGATAAATTACAAGAATTAGCCGGAGAAAATGATAGCATAGAGAGCAGAAGAATTGTTTCAGAACACTTACGTTCTAGTATGATGATAATTCAAGATGGTGGACTTCCAAGCAATGTTGATAGAGGATATATTTTAAGAAGATTAATCCGTAGAATGGTAAGACATTTAAGAAAACTACAAATTAATTTAAATGAATTAGGAGAATTAATAGATTTAAATATAGATACTTTAAAAGAAATGTATCCTGAACTACATCAAAATAGCAATAAAATTAAGAGCGTAATAATAGAAGAAAAAGACAAATTTGAGAAAACTCTTGAGCGTGGAGAAAGAGAATTCAACAAGATAGTAAATAGAATGAAAAATGAAGGACAAGACACAATTTCAGGACAAGACCTATTTACTTTATATGAAACTTATGGATTTCCACCAGAGGTTACTCAAGATTTAGCAAGAGAAGCAGGATTAAAAGTTGATACAACAGAATTTGACAAACTATTCAAAGAGCACCAAGAAAAATCTAGAATGGGTAGTGAGCAAAAATTCAAGGGAGGACTTGCTGGAACAGGTGAACAAGAAGTAAGATATCACACAACTACACACTTATTAAATGCAGCATTAAAAGTAATACTTGGAAAAGATGTACATCAAAAAGGCTCAAACATAACACCAGAAAGAATGAGATTCGACTTCAGCTGTGACCACAAGCTTACAGATGACGAGAAGAAGAAAGTAGAAGACTTAGTAAACGAGTGGATATCACGTGGCTTAGATGTAAAATGCGAAGAAATGAAGAAAGACGATGCAATAAAATCTGGAGCAGAATGCATGTTCATAGAAAAATATCCAGACATAGTTACAGTTTACTCAATTGGAAACGATAAAGAAACAGTATCAAAAGAACTATGCGGAGGACCTCACGTAAAGAACACTTCAGAATTAGGACACTTTAAAATAAAGAAAGAAGAAGCAAGCTCAGCCGGAGTAAGAAGAATAAAAGCAATACTTGAATAACAATTTCGCCCAATAGGGACGCCCCTTTTTGGGCGAAATGTTATAAAAGACTCGGAAAAATTTATAATCAATATGTAACGCCCAAAAAAGGGCGTCCCTATTGGGCGAAAAAGGAGAAGAGTATGGAAGATTGTATTTTTTGTAAAATTATTAAAGGAGAAATTCCTTCAACAAAAGTATATGAAGATGAAAATGTGCTAGCATTTAAGGATATAAATCCAGCAGCACCAATTCATATTTTAGTTGTACCAAAGCAACATATTGAAAATGTGCTAGAAATAAATGAAGAAAATAAAGAAATTGCATCTAATATATTTTTAGCAATAAACAAAATTGCAAAACAGCTTGGAATAGACCAAAATGGATTTAGAGTTATAACAAACTGTGGAAAAGATGCAGGACAAGAAGTTATGCATTTGCATTTTCATATATTAGCAGGTGGAAAAATGGGGCCAAAGATTGTTTAGTTATTGTAATAAAAATGACAAAAAGAAATTAATAGAAAGACAATATAAAAAGTAGATATAGATAAATTTAGAAAAAACGACAAAATTATAGGCAAAAAGGATAAAATATGGTATAATAGATGTAATATGATTTTATACTATAGGAGGAAGAGATGAGCGAAGGAAAATATGGGAAAATATTAACTATAATATTAGGAATTGTTGTAATAGCTGTTTTAATTTTATTGGGATTTCTAGGTTATGATGTATATAGAAAAAAGACAATAGATAAAGATACCTCAAAAGCACTTGATGACTTTGATACAAAACTAAATTCTATTGCAAGAAACGACACAGTAGAAAATGTCGAACTTCCAGATATAGATTTACCAACAGTAGAAAATGTAACGACTAATACAAATACTACAGGAGGGAATGCAACAAAGAGGGTTCAATATAAAGGATATAATGTAGATGGAAAGATACAAATACCAGCAATAAATTTGGAATATCCCATTCTAGAAAAAGTAACTCCATCATCTATAGAAGCTGCAGTTGCTATATTATATAGTGCAAACGGATTAAACCAACCGGGTAATACAGTAATTTCAGGACATAATTACAGAAATGGTTCTTTCTTTGGAAATAATGATAAATTAAAATTAGGAGATAAAGTGTATATTACAGATAATTCTGGTACAAAATTAAAATATAATATTTATAACATTTATGAAACATCTCCTGATGATGGCGACTTTATAATGAGAGAAACAAATGGGAAAAGAGAAATTTCACTACAAACATGTACAGATAACTCAAAAGGAAGACTTATAATTTGGGCTGTAGAAGAATAAAGTGGCAATTTATTAAAATAAAAATAAGAAATTTTAAAAAAATAACAATTAATTGTTGACAAACATATACTTTATGAGGTAAAATAGATAATGCATTTGGTTATTGCAATTAAATGCAGTATTCAATGGTGGATTTAGCGTAGTTGGTTAACGCGCCAGTTTGTGGCACTGGAGACCGTGGGTTCGAGTCCCACATTCCACCCCATATAAAATATATATTGGGCTGTAGCCAAGCGGTAAGGCACATGACTTTGACTCATGCATGCGCTAGTTCGAATCTAGCCAGCCCAACCAGTAATATTAAGACTTTCAATAAAATGAAGGTCTTATTTTTTAATTATAGGTACAATAAATAAAAAATGTTATAAATCATATATGATTAAATTTTCTTAAAGTAATAGTATTTTTTGATTTTTAATGATATAATAATATTGTAAAAATAAATAAAAGGAGAGTGAAAATATGGTATATACGCTATGTAAATATCCAGATGAAACTGAGGTTGTTTTTTCTGATATCAGAAAGAAAGATAATGGTGAAGAGTATATTAGAGTTTCTTTTGAAAGACCTACTGAACATGGATTTGATACTGTTGTTTTTGAACTCCCAAGCTATAAAATAATAGAAAGAGAAGGAAATTATTCAGATGAAGAAGTAGAAGAATTTAAGCAAATAGTTGAGAGAGGGGCTAATTTGTTTTTTAAATATGCACGTGAAGGAGATCTTAAACTTGCCTAGTTTATTAGAAATAATGCGGATACAAAGTTTATTTTGGGTCAAATGAGCCCAATGAACCTATTCATGTCCATGTTTCAAAGGGAAAGCCATCTAAAAATTCTACTAAAATTTGGTTAACTAAAAATGGTAAATGTATATTGGCAAGTAATCCAAGTCGTATTTCAAATCAAGATTTAAGTCGATTATTTGAGATTATTGAGTTAAACTATTTTAGAATTATAGCAAAGTGGAAAGAAACTCAACAGACAGATGAAATTAAATTTTATTGCTAATTTAATTTTTTCGGAATAGAACTATATAATGAAATCATTATTGTTAAATTATTTGTTTTATGATAAAATAAATAAGCATACAATTTATGTGTTGGAACATATCCACGAATTATATTATAGACCCAATTTTATATTGGTTATTGTATGTAAAAAATTAAGAGAGCAATTGTGCTCTCTTATGATGTTAATTAGAAGGAGAAATTAAATGTGGAATAGTTATTTCTTTCAAATACAGAGCAAGTATAGCATGAGAGTGAGCTTTAAAAATCCATTAGTTATACGATTAGATGGAAAAGATGTTACAAAAAATAAAAAATATGATTTGCTGAACAATTATGAAGGAAATTTTAGAAATACTTTAGAGAAAACAGCTGAATTTTTTACTAGAAAATATAAATGTTTAGCAATATTGGGCTCAGATGAAATAAGTTTTATTTTTACAGACCCACTAGTGGTAATAAGTGATTTAGATAAAGAAAAGTGGAATTCATCAAATGAAATAATATCAGTATTTTCACAGTACTTTTTTGATTATTTTAACGAACATAATAAGCAATCTAAAGTGTTTTGGCATGGCAAGTGCTTTTCTATAAGAAATGAAAAAATAAATTCATATATAAAATTCAGGTCAAGCATAATAAAAAATGTAATGACAACATATTTTTTATCAAAGTATAATATAAAAATGGGAAAAGAAAAACAAGAAAAAAGAGAAATTGAATGCAAAAAATTACAAGGCTATGAGGTGCTAGAAGACATACAAAATGGCGTTTTATATTTAGAGGGAGATAGAATTGATATAATTGAATTTTATAAAGGAAATATAAAGAAAGTAAAAAGCACAGAACATAAAAGCAGTGATTTGTATATAGATTTAACAAATTTTTAAATGGTAAAAGCTAAGCGGTTATAAAATACTACTTAGCTTTTTTAAGTATTTCGCCCAAAATCCCCCGTCCCTAATGGGCGAAAAGGTGAATGAGCGAGAAAATTATGGATTAGATTCTATTAGCAGCAGCCGTTATTTCCGCCACAGCAACAACATAATACTATTAATATAATGAAAATCCATATACAGTTATTTCCTCCGAAACAACCACATCCACAATTGTTTCCACAACATCTACTATTATCTGGCATACAATTCACCCCCTTATATAAGTAAGTCTTTTGCTAATTTAATGTCTAGCAGCAAGAAGATCTGTTACATCCGCAACCACAACCACAGCAGAAAAGCAATAAGAATAAAATTATGAACCAAAGAAGTTCGCTATTGCAACCGCAATTTCCCATTATAATTACCTCCTTTAAAAAGATAATGATTTCTAAATCTTTCGTATGGTATATATTATTCAAACTGAAAATATGTGTTACAAGGAAGTTTGAAAAAACATTAAAAGAAATTGAAAAAAGGCTATACAAAAAAATAGAATTAATGATATAATCTACAATGAAAATAGACGAATGAAAAAGAGTTATAAGATTACAAAAATAATTACAATTAAATTGTACTTTGAAGAAGGGGTATACAATGGGAAAAATAGTTTTATTAGATGACTCAACAATAAATAAAATAGCTGCAGGTGAGGTTATTGAAAGGCCTGCATCTGTTGTAAAAGAGGTAATGGAAAACTCGATTGATGCTGGAGCAACTGCAATAACAGTAGAAATTAGAAATGGTGGAATTTCGTATATTAGGGTAACTGATAATGGAAAGGGAATAATGCAAGATGACCTAGAAATTGCTTTTGAAAGACATGCAACTAGTAAGCTAAGAAGTGCCGAAGATTTAGACGATATTAAGTCTATGGGATTTAGAGGCGAAGCTTTGGCAAGTATTGCGTCAATTGCGAAGGTTACATTAGATTCTAAAACGGCTGATAGCTATACTGGATATGAAGTTGTTGTTGAAGGTGGAAAAATATTAAGCAAAGAAGAAGCAGGGTGTGCAAATGGTACAAGCATTACAATAGAGAATTTATTTTATAATACACCAGTAAGATATAAGTTTTTGAAAAAAGATTTTACAGAGTCAGGTTATATTGAAGATGTTGTAACAAGAATTGCGCTTGTACATCCAGAGATTGCAGTAAAGTTAATTAACACAGGCAAAACAGTTATACAAACATCTGGTAATGGTGAAATTAAGCCTGTAATTTATAATATTTACGGTAAAGAAATTGCAGATAATTTGATAGATATAGACTATACATATGATGACATAATTGTTAAAGGTGTTATTGGTAAGCCAGTAATTTCAAGGTCTAATAGGAGTAATCAATTATTTTTTGTAAATAATAGATTTGTTAAGGACAAGGCTTTATCTGGTGCTGCAGAACAAGCTTTTAAAGGATTTGTTACAATTGGAAAGCATGGATTTTTAGTATTAAATATTGATATGGATCCTAGAAAGGTTGATGTGAATGTTCACCCTGCTAAATTGGAGGTTAGATTCCAAGAAGAAACAAAAATATTTAAGGCTATATATCATGCGATTAGAGAGGGATTATTAAAAGGAGACTTAGTTGCAGATACAGAAAGCATAGATAAAATTGATGAAGAAAAAACAAAATATAGCACAGAAAATATAAATTTAAATCCTAAAATTGAAAACACGGGAAGTTCAATATTTAGAGACATGGCTGCCAAAAGTGCATTTAATAATTCATTTACACAAGATGTGAAACAACTAAATACATTAGCAACCGATTTAAAGGCAACAACTTCAACTGAAAATACTTCTTCTTCACCAAGCACAGCATGGCAAAAAAATGATGAGAGTATTGATGAGAAAGAAAAGAAAAGCGAGCAGACATTTGAAGATGTTATGGCTAAACTAAATAGAATGCAAAATGTAATATCTGCCGTAAAAGAAGATGGAGAAAAATATGATAGCGAAGTAGCCGATACACAAAATGATGAAAAAATAGAGAGTAAAACTAATCAATACAATGAAGAAAGCTCACAAGAGCTAACTAATGTAGAAAATAAACAACAAGAAGATTTTGCAACCGAAGAAGCAACACCAGTTGATGAGAATAGTAATAGTTTTCAAACTAGTGATACTGAACTTTCTAAAATTGAGAACCAACCATCTCAAAGCTACAATGTAAATGATTCTAAATTTATGGAGATGTATGAGAAAACATTTGGAATATCTGTAAAAAAAGAAGAAAATGAAGAAGATAAAATAGATGTATCTCAAGAATTTAAACCAATGACTGTGGAAGATAATGTATCTGTATTTGAAGGAGAATCTAGCTATGCTACGAAACCGGTATACAAATATATAGGAATTGCTTTTAATACATACATAATTATAGAAATGAAATCAGATTTATATATAATAGATCAGCACGCAGCACATGAGAGAATTATGTATGAAAAAATAAAACAAAACTACTACAATAATGACACAAAAGATTCGCAATTAATGTTGCTACCAGATATTATAACATTAACACATAAGGAAATGGGAATATATAGAGATAACAAAGAACTATTCCAAAGAGCAGGATTTATGGTAGAGGAGTTTGGAGAAAATACAGTCAAATTAAGCGGAGTTCCAGATGTATTGTTAGACCTAGAAACTAAGGAATTGTTCTTAGAAACATTAGACGAAATAAATACAGTTGCAAGAACTGCAAAACAAGAAATTGAAGAAAAATTTATTGCAACAGTTGCATGTAAGGCGGCAGTAAAAGCACACATGGTATTGGAAAGACAAGAAGTAATTCAATTATTAGATAAACTATTACAATTACCAAATCCATTTACATGCCCACATGGCAGACCAACTGCAATAAAGATGACTAGAAATGACATTGAAAAGAAATTTTCAAGAAGATAAAATTTATAATTTTGTTGTATTAAACATTATTTTAAATACAACTTTGAATAAGGAAAGGAACAGAAAAAATGGATAAATTATTTATATTATTATTTATACTAGTTGCAAATATAGTATCAATACTCTTAATATATCATTCATTTGATAAAAATATAGAAAAGACAAAAAGACTTTTATATACCATGATTGCAATGGGAGTTGTGTACATAATTGTGCTAATAGTATATTTCTTTAGCTCTATAGGAATAGATAAAAGGATTGCAACACAGGCAAAACAAACGATTGTATTTACATTTGTTCCAGTAAACTCAATAATAGTAATTCCTTTCATGTTAAGATCATTTAATAAGAGAAAGGATAGAGAAATAACAGGAGAGCAATTAAATAAAAGAGCAGTTGTAATGTTTATAATAGCTGTGGTTATTGTTGTTAGTGAATTTTTCTATTTTAGAAATATAGAAAAAGGAATAGGAAGAATAATAGAACAACAAGGAGCGGCAAATGAAGCTAGCACTAATAGTGCAGTAACAAATTCTGTTTTAAATACAGAAAATAAAACTAATAGTATAACCAATATTGACAAATATTACATCTGGGATAGAACATTTGGAGATGGTTAATATTTTAACAAATACAACTTTTAAATATAGTAGTTTTACTGAAAATTGGAAAAAAACAATTTTATTTGCAATGTAAAGGAGAACAAAATTAGTTATGCAAAAAGTTATAGTTATTTGTGGCCCTACTGCAAGTGGAAAAACGGCTCTTTCTATTGAACTTGCAAAAAGAATAAATGGAGAAATAGTTTCAGCAGATTCTATGCAAATATATGATGAAATGAGCATAGGAACTGCTAAGCCAGATGCAGAGGAGATGCAGGGAATTAAGCACTATTTGGTTGGAAATATTGCACCAACTACAAGGTATAGTGTGTCTGATTATAAAAATGATGCGACTAAGGCATTGGAAGAAATAATTGAAAAAAACAAAACTCCAATAGTCGTTGGAGGAACTGGGTTATATGTTAATTCTTTGATATATGGAATTGATTATCCAGAAGTTGAAACTGATTTAGAATACAGAAAAGAACTAGAGAAAGTAGCAGAACAAAAGGGACTCGGATATTTATATGAAGAAGCAAAAAAGATTGACCCAGAAGCGGTAAAGAATATTAGTGTAAATGATAAAAAAAGAATAATAAGAATATTGGAAATATATAAAGAAACAGGAAAAACAAAGACTCAGCTAGAAATTGAATCTAGAAAAAATGGAGTTCCATATGATTATAGAGTGTTTGCTATAAATATGCCTAGAGAAATTTTATATGATAGAATTAATAGAAGAGTAGATATAATGCTTGAAAAAGGGCTAATAGAAGAAGTTAAGCAACTGTATAAAAAATATGGAGATGAGCTTCGTACATCTGTACAAGGAATAGGTTACAAAGAAGTAATAGATTATTTGAATGGAATGTACTCTAAAGAAGAAATGATTGAAAAAATAAAGATGGAAACACGTAGATATGCTAAAAGACAATTAACGTGGTTTAGAAAAATACCAAATATAATTTGGATTGATGGCTTGGGAAATGTTCAAGATAATGTTAATCTTATTTTGCAAGAAGCAGAGCTAAACGAAAACTAAATTAATTTAGTAGGTTTTGAATAACACAAATTCTATGTAGAATTTAATAGAAAGGTGATAAACTTTGGAGAAAAAAATTAGAAAAGGAAGAGTATTTGCGGTAGTTTTAATACTTGCACTTGTATTTATATACGCGGTATATTTGGTTGCCAAACTTGTACAAAATCCTACAAATACCTTCATGGTTACGAATGGAAAAATATCACAAGAGGAAAGTGATATTGGCTACATTATAAGAGAGGAAACTGTTGTAAAAGGACAAAATTATAAAAATGGAATGGTAAAAATAAAAAACGAAGGTGAAAAAGTTGCAAAAGGAGATTCTGTTTTTAGATACTATTCATCAGGAGAAGAAGAATTAAAAAATAAGATTGCTGAATTAGATGTAGAAATACAATCTCTAATGCAAAACGAAAAAAGCAGTTTTCCAAGTGATGTAAAGTTATTAGAAAGCCAAATTGAGAAGGAACTTGACTCGATTTATGGAGTAAATAATGCTCAGAAAATTCAAGAATATAAGAAAAATATAAACTCATACATAACAAAGAAAGCTAAAATATCTAGCCCATCTAATTCTCGTTTGAAAGAATTACTAAGCCAAAGAGAAGAATATGAAAATAGATTAACATCAGATTCTGAAAATGTAAATGCACCAGAGAGTGGAATTGTTTCTTATAGAGTAGATGGATTAGAGAGTGTTTTAACAACGGAGAACTTTACTAAATTTAATAAAAGCTTTTTACAAGACTTGAAATTAAAGACTGGACAAACTGTTGCAAGCAATGAAGAAGTTGGAAAAATAATAAATAATTATCAATGTTACATTGTTTTTAATTCTAACACAAATGAGGCAAAAAACTCGAAAGTGGGAGATACAATCAAAATAAGAGTGCAAAATTCTGATACTTTAAAAGCTAGTGTGGAAAATATTATAGATGAAGATGATGAGTCTAAAACAATTACTGTAAAAATTACAAATGATGTTGAAAAATTAATTGCATATAGAAAAATATCTTTTGATATAATTTGGTGGGATGCAGAAGGCTTTAGAATTCCAAATGAAGCAATAAAAGAAGAAAATGGCTTATCATATGTTGTAAGAAATAGAAATGGTTATTACAATAAAATGCTAGTGAAAATATTAAAACAAAATGACGAATATTGTATAGTTAGACAGTATAAAACAGAGGAGTTAGAAGAACTTGGGTTTACTAGTTCACAAATATATAGCATGAGAAATATAGCGCTTTATGATGAAATTGTACTAAACCCGACTGATGAACAAATGTTACAATAATGTTACAGAATATTAAATTAAAATTACAATATTAAAAATACTATTGACAATAAAGCTAAAAAGATAGATACTATAGCTAGTAATTTTTACAAAGGACGATGAAATTTTAGGAGGTTTATAATGTCAGGAGCTATAATGAATAAAATCTGGGGAGCATTTGGAATGGATGCAAATGAAGAAGAGGAAGAAGATTACGTAGAAAATAACGAAGAAATGGAAGAAGAAGAGGAAAATAATAAAGAAAATAAACTATGGGGAAGACGTAACAACAAAGTTGTAGCAATGCCTCAACCTCAACAAGTGAAGATGGTTATATCACAACCAACAACATTTGATCAAGCAGAAGATATATGTGATTTACTAAAAGAAAAACAATCTGTAATAGTAAATCTTGAATATGTAAATAAAGATGTTGCAAGAAGAATAATTGATGTAGTAAGTGGAGCTGTTCATGCTTTAGACGGACACATTCAAAAAGTATCTAATTCTATATTCTTAATTGCACCATACAATTACGAAATAACAAATGAAATGGCAAGAGAAGAAATTAAAAACAAATTATCTGTTTCTTGGTTAAAAAATGCAGGCAATAATTAGACTAAATGTAATTGGGAGGAAGCAAAAATGATTACACCTTTAGAAATTGAAAACAAGAAATTTTCAAAACAAATGATGAATGGATATAGTGTAGAAGAAGTTGATGATTTCTTGGATGAATTAACAGCATGCTACGAAAAATTATACAAAGAGAGTAACGAAAATCAAGATAAAATAGCAGAATTAAACGGAAAACTTGAACATTATAAACAAATAGAAGGCACATTAAACAATACACTTATAATGGCTCAATCTACAGCTGAAGATATAAAAAATGTTGCAAAACAACAAGCTGACCAAATAATAAAAGATGCTGAATCTGATGCAAAACAATCATTAGCTTCATTAGAACAACAAATATTATTAAAGAAAAAAGATTTTGAAGATTTACAAAAACAATTTGACGTATACAAAGCAAAAATGGAGTCTTTATTAATATCACAATTAGAGTTAATAAAAGACATAAACAAAGAACAAGATAACTAAAACAAGACATAAAAAGAACGAAAGCAAAAGGTTTGGAAAATTTCCGAATTTTTTGCTTTACTTTTTTATAGCAACAAAAACTTTTTATACCGAAATAATTTGTTTTCTTAAATTCGACATGTTGTGCTTGGTCGGAGCTCCTTCGGACACCTCAAGGCGCACTCCAGTCGAATTTGGCGAAAAAGTAAATTATTTCGAGTATTAGAATGTTATTTTTTGAAATTTTAAATGTTAAGTAGATAAGAAATGTTACAGCACTATTAAATGTATGTTACAATTGCATTATAAATATTGACATCTATGAAAAATTAGATAAAATATATGTATAAAGTTACCATTTAATATCTGTTAATATGCAAAATAATGCTGTTGGAGGATACATACATGAGAGTAATAAGTGGAAGTGCTAGAGGCACTGTATTACATTCTATTGAAGACATAAGCACAAGACCAACATTAGACAGGGTTAAAGAGTCACTTTTTAATATAATTCAAAATTATATAGAAGATACTACTGTATTAGATTTATTTGCTGGAAGTGGAGCAATTGGAATAGAATTTCTTAGTAGAAGAGCAAAACAGGTTTATTTCTGTGATAAATCAAGTAAAGCTGTTGCTATGATTGAGAAAAATCTAAAAAAAACAAAACTAAAAGAAAAAGCAATAGTATATAACAAAGATTATATAGATTGCATTAATACAGTAAAAAATATCAAATTCGATATTATATTTTTAGATCCACCATACAAGGAAGAATTTGCACTTGATGCTATAGAAAAAATAAGTAATTTACAATTATTAAAAGATGATGGAATAATTATAATTGAAACAGATGAACCAGAAAGAGATATAAATAGAATAAACAATATGAATATTAATTACAAAATATACGATTTAAGAAAGTATGGAAGAGTATCATTAATATTTCTTAAATGAAAGGGGAAAACATGGAGATATTTACCTTGTTAGAAACAATTGAAGATATGCTAGAAAATAGTAAGGAAGTGCCTTTTACCCACAAAGCTATTATAGACAAAGAAGAAGTGTTAGACATAATAAAAGAAATTAGATTAAAATTACCAGAGGAATTGAAACAAGCAAAGGTAATTAAAGAAGAGCATGACAGAATAATAAGCAAAGCCAATGAAGAAGCTAGTGAAATAGTAAAAGAAGCCGAAAACAGAATAATTTCGATGATAGATGAACATGAAATTACCAGAAAAGCATATGAGCAAAAAAATAAGATAATTGAAAATGCTAACGATATGGCTAGAGAAATTTCTAATGGAACAAAAGCATATGCTGATAACATTTTGGCTGGCGTACAAGTTACACTAGAAGATGCTTTAAAAGTAATAGAAAATAATAGAAAAGAAGTAAAATAGTGCGATTTGACCAATATAAATTCCAAAGTTTATATTGGTTAATTTTGTATTGAAGAAAATTTGTTTGGCAAATGCTAAAAAAATATGGAAATTTAATAATTAATATGATAGAATATCTAAGTATAAAAAATATTTTAAGAAAAGTAGGCAAAGGGAGGAACATATGGCAAAAAGAGGAAGAAAAAAGAAGAAGCAACAAGTTAATATAAATGTAGTTGTGGCTGTAATGATAATATCAAGCATATTATTAGCGGTTTTAATATATACAAATTCAGGATTTATAGGAGAACACTTGAGTCCATTTTTAGGTGGAATAATGGGATATATAAAATATTTCTTGCCAGTTGGGGTTTTTATATTGGCAATATATATTGCATACCAAGGAGAAACCTCGTGGTCTAAAAAAATAGCCCAGTTTTCCGCGTTATTGTTGTGCATAGCAGTAATTTTTAATGTCTACGAAATATATCAAGGAAATGTTGTAATAGAAAACAGAAGCATGGAAAATGTTATGAAACAATTCTTTGAACTTGGTGCTAATGGCGCTGGAGGTGGTGCTATTGGGGCTATTGTTACAATTCCACTTATAAATCTATTTGAAAAAGTAGGAACTATAATAATTGCGTCAGGTGGAATAATTGCACTTACTGTATCTATGTTTGGAATAGATTTAGTAAATAGAATATCAGATTTTATAGATGGTACAGAAGAGAGAAAGAGCGCTAAAAAAGTAAAACAACAGCAATACGCAAAAGCAGAACCAGAGAACGATGAGGACAAAATAATTGGAATAGATGAAAGAAAAGAGACTAAAAAAGAGAGAAAATTAAGGGAAAGGCTAGAAAAAGAAAAGGCTGCTTTAGATGTTGAACAACTCCAAATAAATTTGAATGGTAAGGATATTGGAAAATCTTCTAAATTATTTGATGTCGAAAAAGAAATAAAAGATGATAAAAAAGTAAGAACAGAAAAATCAGAAGAAAGAAAACAATCACCAGAATTTATAGAAGATCCATTATTTAAGAAACAAGAAGAACAGAAGGAAGATAAGACAAAAGAAGTTTTACAATTAGAGCATACGCTTACTGTTGAGGATGAAAACTATGAATTTCCGCCACTAAATCTATTAAGCGAAGGAACATCAAAAGGCTTAAAGGGCGGGAAAAGAGCACTAGCAGATACTGCTTCGAAATTACAAAAAACACTATATAGTTTCGGTGTTTCTGCAAAAGTAGAAAATGTTTCGGTCGGACCTGCTATAACAAGATATGAATTAAAACCTGCAGAAGGAGTGCGTGTAAGTAAAATTGCAAACCTTGCAGATGATATTGCTTTAAATTTGGCTGCTAAATCAATAAGAATTGAAGCACCAATCCCAGGAAAACAAGCTGTTGGTATAGAAGTGCCAAATGAAGAAAGTGAAGTTGTACACATAAGAGATATTTTACAAACAGATGAATTTAAAGAACACAAGTCGAAACTCGCATTTGCACTTGGAAAAGATGTTTCTGGTGATGCAATTGTAACAGATATTGCAAAAATGCCACACGTTTTAATTGCTGGTGCAACTGGTTCTGGTAAGAGTGTATGTATAAATACTCTAATTGCAAGCATAATATATAAGGCAAAACCAAGTGAAGCAAAGCTGGTTATGATTGATCCTAAAATAGTTGAATTATCTGTATATAATGGAATTCCACACTTATTAATTCCGGTAGTAACAGATCCTAAAAAGGCTGCAGGAGCACTTGCATGGGCTGTTCAAGAAATGGAAAACAGATATACAATGTTTGCGTCAAAAGGTGTAAGAGATTTAAAAGGCTATAACGAAGTAATAGAAAAAGAAGATAATTTCGGAAAACTACCACATATAGTTATAATTGTAGACGAGTTGGCAGACTTGATGATGGTTGCAAAAGGTGATGTTGAAGATGCAATTTGCAGATTGGCACAAAAGGCAAGAGCTGCTGGAATGCACTTAGTAATTGCTACACAACGTCCATCTGTTGATGTTGTAACAGGTTTAATTAAAGCAAATATTCCATCAAGAATTGCATTTGCGGTATCTTCTCAAGTAGACTCGAGAACGATTTTAGACCAAGTTGGCGCTGAAAAATTGCTTGGAAAAGGAGATATGTTATTCTTCCCAACAGGAGCTCCAAAGCCAGTAAGAATTCAAGGAGCATTCATATCTGATAAAGAAGTTGAAAAACTTGTAAACTTTGTAAAGGCAAACGGAGAAACAACATATAGAGATGATATTACAGAATACATAGAAAAGGCTAACACAACAGATAAAGAGATTGATGAAGGAGCCTTAGATGATGATGAAACAGACCCACTTCTAAATGATGCAATAGAAACAGTAATAGAAACAGGACAAGCATCAACATCGTACATTCAAAGAAAGTTTAAAGTTGGATATGCAAGAGCAGGTAGAATAATAGACCAAATGGAAGAAAGAGGTATTATTTCAGGCTACCAAGGAAGTAAGCCAAGAGAAGTTCTTATGACGAAAGAGAGATGGGCTGAATTAAACTCATAGTAGTTGAAAATAAAAATTAATTCTTTTTCAACTTAGTATAATGTAATTGGAATATTAGAAAGGTACAAAAGAAATATGCGAATATTTTCAAAGCTTAATTCAAATGAATACAATAATCAATTGGAAAAAATATTGGAAAATAAGACATTTGATGAGAGTGTAAAAAATTTATTATTAAGTATGTTATATAAAATTGAAAATGGATATGCAGACTATTCTATAGTAAAATTTAATGCACTTCCAAAAGCAGATTTTATGGAGAAAATATTAAATATAATAGATAAACAATGTTTCGAAATAAAACTAGTAATACCAGAAACAGAAGAGAGTAAGCCTCTAGAACACGACAACGTGGTTTGCAAAATAGATGCAGATAGAGGCTCTATTTTGGTATATGCAAATGAGGAGGAAATTTTATATTCTTTAATTCAGATGAATTTGTTACAGGAAAAGTACAACAAAAATCAATTGGAAATAACCGAGAGTAAGTATTATAGAGATGCAATAAATAAGTTTTTACTTAAAGCAAAAAGTATTAATGGAAGTGAGGTTATACGCGATTTTGATGGTTGGTCTTGGAACAATAATATAAAAAAACAGAGTGATTTTGAATATAATTTGATATTCCAAAACATGATGCTCTTAAACTTAAGATTAGATGATAATTTAAAAGAGAAAATTTATGAACAAAATTTCCAAAATCCTAATTTATTTTATCAAAAATTGTATACTATAATTTTGGCTATTATTGCAAAACAAGACGAAAAGATAAAAAATGAGATTACAACAAGGTTAAATGAATTAATAAGACTATTATTTTTGATGGAAGATAGAGTAAACTTTCTAAATAAGATTACAGAAGAAAAGAAAATGATTTCAAGTGAAATTAGAGAAATAGATGAGACTTTAAATGATAAAGAAAAATTGAAAAAAGAATATATTAATAGAAACTCTAAACTTCCAAATAAGGATAAGATATTTAGTGTAAGTTTTTTATATGATATACTTGAAAATGAAAGAAAAGCACAAGTTGAAAAACTAAAAACTATGAATGGATACCTAGATCCAAGAAATTTTTCTAAACAAAAAACGAATATGGAAAATGAATGTTCATTGTTAAAAAATGTAATAGAACTATCAGAGAACGGAGATTTAAGAAAACAAGAAATAATAGAATTTCAAAAAGAAGTTTTAAAATATTATCAACAAAAAATAGAAGAAAATTTGGAGGATAAAGATTTTCTAGAAAAAGTACTATATGAATTTAGATATTATTGTATGATACCAATTACAAAAAATGAAGTAATTGGAAAAGAGCCTGAGCTACAAGAGTCAATTGAGAAAGTAATGAATATTATAATTGATAATTGCATAGATAAAGAGATAATAACTAATTTTTCTAATAGTGCAAGCATATGTTATGCAATTTTGAAATATATATTCATAACAAAGATAATAGATTTAAAAGAAATACAAATAAAGATAAATAAGATAAAAGAAATACAGTACGTAAATGAAGTACAAAGCCAAATTGCTGTTAGTATATATGATGAAAAAGAGGCTGAAAGTATATACAATGAAACTGTATATAATTTAAAATCGCTAAACGTAAAGCTAAATAAAAAAATTCCGTTATTTTTGAAATAATAGAAAATTTGAATAATAACCTGTGAAAATAATTAAATTTATAAACACGCAGATTGTTGTTTAAATGTGAAGGGAGAAAAACGAATGAATATAACTTTTTTAGGAGCAACAAAAATGGTTACAGGCTCTAACTTTTTGGTGGAAGGAGCTGGCAAGAGATTTTTAGTTGATTGTGGAATGTACCAGGGAAAAGCAACAGATGAAATGGAGAATGAAGCACCATTTTTGTATAATCCAGCTGACATAGATTTCATGCTTTTAACACATGCACATATAGACCACTCTGGTCGTATTCCAAAATTATATAATGAAGGTTTTAGAGGGCCAGTGTATGCTACAAAAGCAACATGTGAGCTATGTTCGATAATGCTGCCAGATAGTGGACACATTCAAGAACAAGAAAATGAGTGGAAGAATAATAAGAGAAAAAGAAAAGGATTAAAACAACAGCCACCACTTTACACTGCAGAAGAGGCTACAAAATGTTTGGAAATATTTAAACCAATAAAATATGATGAAATTATTGATATTGATGAACATATTCATGTTAGATTTAACGATGCTGGACATATGCTTGGGTCTGCAATAATAGAAGTTTGGGTAGATGAAGATGGAAAGACTACAAAAACAGTATTTTCAGGGGACTTAGGGAATAATGATATTCCACTGCTTTCAGAACCAACCATGATAGAAGATGCAGATTATTTAGTAATGGAATCTACATATGGAGATAGATTGCATGTTGGAACACATGACAAGGCAAAAGTGTTTCTAGATATTGTATCAGAGACACTTGACAATGGAGGAACAGTTGTAATTCCCTCATTTGCTGTTGGAAGAACTCAAGAAATTTTATATGAATTAAACATAATAAAAGAAGAGAGAAGTAAAGATGAAGATTTCCAAAAAGAGTATGAAACATTGATGAGAGCACCTGTTTATGTTGATAGTCCGCTTGCAATATCTGCAACAGAGGTATTCAAAAATAATGAAGATTTATTTGATGATGAAACAAAAGCTATTATGGAAAGAGGAGACAATCCACTAGAATTTCCTGGGCTAAAATTTACAAGAACAGCAGACGAATCTAAGGCATTAAATGAGAGTGATGAGCCATCGATAATAATTTCTGCTAGTGGTATGTGTGAAGTTGGAAGAATAAAACACCACTTAAAACATAATATTTGGAATCCAAACAGTACAATATTATTTGTTGGATATCAAGCACCAGGAACACTTGGAAGAAGTATAGTAGATGGAGCAAAAAAAGTTAAAATATTTGGAGAAGAGTTTAGCGTAAAAGCTAGAATAGAATATATAGAAGGGTATTCTGGTCATGCTGACCAAGAATGGCTACTAAATTTCGTATATTCATTCATAAAAAAGCCAAAGCACATATTCTTAGTACATGGAGAACCTAATGGGCAACTGGTTTTGAAAAACAAAATTGTAGACACAACACAAATTCCAGTTACAATACCTGGATATGGAGAAAAATATACGCTAGATGACAATTTTACAGTAGAAAAGAAATACGAAGATCCAATAGATAAACGTTATTTAAGGTTAGAAGTATTAGACAGAATAGAGACATTACAAGAAGAAATTGAAGATATGAAAAACATCATCAAAGAAGACCTTCTATCAAAAGAAAGAAGCGATGATGATGTAAAAAGAGTTAATGAAAAGGTTAAAGAGTTGGAGCAGAAAATTGTTGATATTATAGAGAACAGTTAAGCTGAAAAGTAATTATAATTTTGGCTAAAGTCAAATTTCATTTACAACGCGATTACATATACACCACACGTATGCGCCCTTGCCTTTTAAATACATTTTCCTTGCCAAGATTTAATTATTTTCCAGCTATAAAATGTTTGATAAATTATAAGGAGAAAACCAATGAGTAATAAATTTTTTAATGATGCGGTTATTGGAAATAAGAATGTAAGAGCAACCTTTAGTAGCACTGGAGAGCTACTAAGGGCTTACTATCCAAGTGTAGATTTTAAGCAATTTGTGGACTTTTTCCATGTGGGAATGAAGGTAAATGATTCTGCAATTATTTATCTTCACCAAGACATAAATAACAGATACAACCAGTATTATACTGACAATACAAATATTTTAAATACTGAAATTGAGAATACATATTTTAATATAAAAATAAGACAGACTGACTTTGCTCTTGTTAAGGAGAATATAATTGCAAAGAGATACACAATTGTAAATGGAAATAAGCTTGATCTAGATTTAAGCTTTTTGGTACGCTCAAAATTATATTCAAATGATAATAATATGGTGTCTGGGAAAGTAATAGATAATGGATTAATTCAATATAATCATGATTTTTCATTTAGCATATTTGCAAATAAAGATATATCAGGACATAGAATTAATGATGTAGAGAGTTGCTTTAGAGAAGCTGTGCTAACTGATAAAGATTATATAGGAATGTCTAATGATTCTGCTGTAAGCTATAATCTTGGACAATTGAAATCAGGTGACCAGATAGACTTTACTTTGTTTATATACATTGAGAATAATAACAATATAAAAAATATGGAAGAACTCGAAGAAAAAATAGAAAATTATAAAAAAATAGATGTAAATAAAGAATATACTCAAGCGAAAAAATATTGGACAAACTATTTGGAAAAGCATGATGGATTAAATTTGAAAGAAAATAGTAATAAAATTGTGAATGACAGAGTGAAAGAAATATATAAGCGTACAATATTGCTGTTTCCTTTATTACAAAATGAGGAAACAGGAGGAGTATCTGCAACTGTTGAGATAGATGAAAACAGAGAAAAGAGTGGAAGATATTCGTATTGCTGGCCAAGAGATGCCGTGTTTATTGCTAAGGCATTTGACTATTTGAATATGAAAAAAGAAACAGACAAGTTCTATGAAAATTTCTGCAAAAAAACTCAAAGCAAGAATGGAATGTGGGAGCAAAGATTTTATACAGATGGCACATTAGCACCTTGTTGGGGATACCAAATAGATGAAACAGCAAGTGTAATTTATGGTGTTTATGAGCATTATAAAAACACTAAAGAATTGAAATTTTTACAAAGTAATATGAAAATGTGTGAAAATGCATTACATTTCTTATTCAAATATTTAGAAAATATTTTTGGCGAAAAAGAAGAAAAAGACTTAGTAAAAAAAGAGATAGAAGAGCAGGTAATAAAAGAAGGTAGACAAAAAGACCAAATCTATAAGCATGTAAGCTATGACTTGTGGGAAATGAACGAAGGTGTTCATTTGTATTCACTTGCAAGTATTTATGGCGCATTTAATGCAATGATTGGAATGTATGAGGAGATAAAACCTAAATACGAAAATAATAGATTGAAACTTGAAAAAATAGCAAAAGACATACAGAAAATAAAAGATGAAATAGAAAACATAAGAAAGTATGTTGAAAATAATTTGTATGATGAAAATACTAAAGTGTTACGCAGAAATACAGAAGATAGTAAAATGGATATTAGTACAATAGGAGCTGTTTATCCATTCGAATTGTTTGGAGCTGATGAGAAAAAAGTTTTAAATACTGTTGAAAAAATAAATATGACACTACGTACATATACAGGTGGATATTTAAGGTTTGAACAAGATAGTTACATGGGTGGAAAATACCCATGGCCAGTTACAACCTTGTGGATGGCAATGTATTATTTAAAAGCAGGAAATAAGAAGATGGCTCAAGAATGTTTTAATTTTGTTGTAAACAGTACATCTTCATTAGGATTTATATCAGAACAGGTAGATAACAACACAATGAAGCCTAGTTGGGCAATTGGTTTAGGTTGGTCTCATGCAATGTTTATAATAACATTAGCAGAATTATTGAAATAATAATAAAAAAATGTTAAAATAAGTATGAAAGTGTAGAAATAAAATAGTTAACACGAGAAAGGAATATGAAAATTATGGCAAAGAAAAAACATGAGGCAGGAAAAATATTTGTAAAAGTAATGGCAGCGCTTTTAGCTTTATTAATGGTATTGGCAGTGTCTGCAACACTTATATTTTACCTAATGCAATAATAAAATTTGACGTTGATTAAATTCTAGAAATAGAGTTTAACAACGTCTAAATGTTTTATAATGATGGACTTATTTTTCACGAAGAAAGGACAGCAAAAAATGAAGGAAAATTTTATAACAAGTATAGTATCAACATGGAGCAATAGTATATCTGAATATTTTAAGCTATTACAAGAATATCCGATTAAACTAGTATCATTAATTTTGGATTTAGCAATAGTCATATTTATTGTAGTAAAAATGTTCCAAATAGCAAAAGGTTCAAGAGCATTGCAATTAATAAAGGGAATAATTTTGTTCATTCTTATAACATGGCTTAGTGGAATACTTAATTTAACAATAGTACACTCTGTTTTAACGGCATTTTTGCCTTCTGGAGTAATTGCACTTGTTGTAATATTTCAACCAGAAATAAGAAGAGGATTAGAACAAATTGGAACAAACAAGTTTACAAATTTATTTGGAATGGACAAAAGTATAGAAACTAAAACAAGAGAAGATATCTACAAGATTGTAATTGCTGTAGAAGAACTTGCAAAAACAAAAACAGGAGCATTAATCGTAATTCAAAGAGACATCAGCTTGAGTGATATTATATCAACAGGTATAGAAATGAATTCTGAAATATCTCCACAATTATTGGTAAATATATTTGTTCCAAAGACTCCGTTACATGATGGTGCAGTTGTAATTAATAATAACAGAATTGCAGCAGCAGCATGTATATTACCACTTGCAAACAATACAGATATTTCAAAAGAATTAGGAACAAGACACAGAGCTGCAGTGGGAATTTCTAAAGAATATGATGCAATAGCAATAGTCGTATCAGAAGAGTCTGGAAAAATATCTATTGCAAAAGATGGAACTCTAATTGTAGATGTTAAAGAAGATGCTTTGAAAAAAATATTAATAAAAAATATCATAACAAACAGATTAGATGAGAAAGAAAAGAATAAATTAGCAAGATTGAAGAATATTCAAGAGTTAAAGAAAAAAGATAAAGAAGAAAGTAAAGAAAATAAGGAAGCAGACAAATAATATGAGAAATATAAGACTTACCATAGAATATGATGGCAAATGCTATAATGGATGGCAAAAACAGCCAGATAAATTAAACATTCAAGGAGAAATAGAAAGAGCAATATTTAATATAACAAAAGAAGAAGTAGACCTTATAGGATCTGGAAGAACCGATGCTGGAGTTCATGCATTAGGTCAAATTGCAAATTTTAAAACAAACTCTAATATGCCAATAGAAAAAATGGCAATAGCAATAAATTCTCAATTAAAAAATAGCATTATAATAAAAAAGGCAGAGGAAGTAGATGAGAGATTCCATAGCAGATACAATGCAAAACAAAAAACTTACAGATATGTTATAAACAATTCCGAATATGGAACAGCTATATATAGAAATTTACAATACTGTTTTCCAATAAAATTAGATGCAGAAAAGATGAAAGAAGCGGCAAAATATTTTGAAGGAGAACACGATTTCAAGACATTCAAATCTAGCGGAACAAGTGGCAAAAATAGTGTAAGAACCATATATAAAGCAGAAGTAAGAAAAGAAGGAGACAACATAATAATAGAGTTAACTGGAAATGGCTTCTTGTACAACATGGTAAGAATAATTTCAGGAACATTATTGGATGTTGGACTTGGAAAAATTAAACCAGAAGAAATACCAGAAATAATAGAATCAAAAGATAGGCAAAGAGCAGGAAGAACACTTCCCGCACACGGATTGTATTTAGTACAGGTTGTATATAATTAAATTTGTAACGAATAATAGTAAGAACCCATATTATATATAAACATAAACTTAGAGAGGAATGTGATATAATATGGATTTATTACTATTATTTTTTGCAATACCACTTGCTGTTATTATATTATCTATTGTCCTACAGAAAATACTTAAATGTCCATGGCTTGTAGCGGCAACTTTTTTTGCTATATTTTTAATAGTTACATTTTCGGTAGGAGATATAAGATTACTAATATTTACGGTGGTATACACAATAATTTCATATATTACGGCTTTAATATTTAGAGCAGTATGCAACCTTATGTGCAATGGAATAACATTAAGAAACATAAATGCGCGAAACATTAATACAAATACATTAAATGCAAACCAAGTAATAGACAATGGAGATAACAGTATAGATGAAAACAATAATAACAATGGATGTAGTTGTTCTTGTGGTAACTGTTATAGAGGAAATTGCAGTTATAACTTAAATAGAAATTACAATGGATATAATTATAGATGTAGAAGATAGATTATATAAAATATGAATGAAATTTTTTGTTTGACATATAATAAAAAAAGTGCTATTATGATTATAGCAATTGCAATAAATGTTTCAAAGAACATGAAAAGACTAGGTGCAGACCTAGTCTTTTTCTTTGCTAATCATCAGAATATATTACAGAAATGTTACAATACAATTAAACTTAAATTACAGTAAAAAAAATATTGTTTTTACCCTTAATTTGTTGTACAATTATATAAGTAATAATTTTGTCAAAATATTGACTTTTAGGAGGAAAAAAGTATGGCTACAAATCCAATGCAAAAAAAAGCGAGAAATTCATTTATATTAGGAGTGTTAATTACTTTTATAATTATGGCGTTAATAGTCGCATATCTATTTTTACAAATGAAAAAATTGCAAGATGAACAGGCAAAAATGGCTGCAAACTATGTTAAAGTATGTATTTTGAAGAGTGACGTAGTATCAGGACAAATTATAACAAGTGATTTAATTACTACTAAAGAAGTTGATAAAAATACAGTTCCATCAAATGGTACTGCAACTATAACAAATTTAACAAATTATTTTTTAGAGGACAAGAGTGGCAATTCTGTAATTACAAATAATGGTAAAACTTATTTACAAAGAGATGGCAGAGACATAGAATTAAAAACAGAAGATGCAACTGGAGAATATTATATAGAGAATAATAATTCTAAAGAGTATGTAGAATTAACAACACCACCATTAATTGCCAAAATAGACATGAAGGCAAATACAGTTGTAACTTCATCTATGATTGCAAAATCTGATGAGAAGACAACAAATGATTTAAGAATTCAAGAATATAACATGTTAAGACTATCAAGCCAGATTGCTGCAGAAGATTATATAGATATTAGATTTAGAATGCCTTCTGGAGAAGACTACATTGTTGTGTCTAAGAAAAAAGTTGAAATTCCACAAATAGATGGAGTAGATTCAGCAACTACAATTTGGCTACAATTAACAGAAGATGAAATTCTTACTATGAGTAATGCAATTGTTGAAAATTATATGATTGAAGGATCTGTGCTTTATACAGCAAAATATGTTGAACCTGGAACACAAGAAAAAGCTACACCAACATATGTTCCAAGTGAAGCAGTTCAGAATTTACTAAGAAATAATGATTCAAATATTTTAAATACTGCAAAACTAGCTTTACTTACGAGATATCAAGGAAATTCAGATGTAAGAAATAACATAAATAATACAAAGAATTCTATAGATCCAGATGATGTAGCAACAAATATCAGTACTGGAGTTAAACAGGAAGTTTCTACAGCACAAGAACAAAGACAAGATTACTTAGATGCCTTATCAGGTAACTAATAGATAGAATACTTCTAGGAGGAGACAAATGGAAAAGATAAATTTTATAGGAGCATATGATAAAACAGATTCTATAATGTATATTGCAAAAATTTTAACAGAAATGAAGAAGAAAGTTATAATAGTTGATGCAACAATAACACAAAAAACAAAATATGTTATACCAACTATAGATAATAGAAGTGAATATATAGCAAATTATGCAAATATAGATTTTGCAATAGGTTTTACTAATTATAATGATATAAAAACATATCTTGGCATGCCTCAATCTGCTGCATTTACATATGATTATATGCTTATAGATATTGATAATTCTGATTTGTTAAATAACTTTGATGTTTATAGTTCTAAGAAAAATTATTTTGTTACATCATTCGATTTATATGCATTAAAGAAAGGAGTGGAAGTCTTAAAAAGACTTTCACTACCTGTGGAAATAATGAAAGTATATTTTTCAAATTTAATGTCTCAGTCAGAAGATGATTATTTTAATTATATAGCTACTGGGTGTAGAGTAAAATGGAACCAAGATAAAATATATTTTCCATTATTAAATGAAGACCTAGATGTTATTAAAGAAAACCAACGATTATCTAAAATAAGATTTAAAGGCTTAAGCAATGAATATAAAACATCACTTATGGAATGGACTCAAGATATATGTGGAGACTCTAATGGAGTAAAAAAAGCATGTAGACAAATAGAAAGAGGAGTATAAATATGGCAGTAGTATCTTTTTGGGGAAATAACACAAAAGAAACAGGACAAACATTATCAGTTGTTGCACTTGGAACAGAAATGGCAATTGACCATAATAACAAGATTCTTATTGTGTCGACAGGGTTTAATGAAACGACAATGGAAGATTGCTTTTGGGAAAAGAAAAAGAATAATGGAATAATCCCAGAAAATGGAGTAAAAACAGGTGGAATAGCAAATGGTTTTGAAGGATTAATAAAAGTAATACAAAGTAATAGAACATCATCTAACATTATAAGAGATTATGCGAAAGTTGTATTTAAAAGCAGATTAGACGTATTACCAGCACCAACAACAAGAAACCCAAAGATGTATAATACTATAACATCATATTATAAAGATGTTTTAAAATTTGCTAATAAAGAGTATGATTTGGTTCTTGTTGATGTAGATAAAAGAATAAGTGTTGAAGACAAATCAGCAATACTTCAAGTCTCGGACGCTGTTGTGATTACATTTAAACAGGGATTAGAGGAAATTGAAGAAATAAAGCAACTTAGAGAACAATATCCTGATAAGAAAAAAACGAATATTATGTTTATGATGGGAAAATATGATTTCGATTCGAAATATAATACAAAAAATATAACTAGAATGTTAAAAGAAACAAAAGAGATATCTGCAGTTCCATATAATATAGGATTTTATGAAGCTAGCATGGAAGGCAAAGTTGCAGATTTCTTCTTAAATAATAGAACTTTGAATGACAGTTCAAGTGCAAATGCAAAATTTTTGCAGGAATGCAAGAGGGGCTGTGATAATATTTTAGCAAAGTTGGAAGATTTAAAAATGAGAATGTAAGCCTAACGAAAGGAGAAAAATATGATTGCCAATCTTATATTGATAGTAGTTGTTTTAGGAGTAGCCTTTGCAATTATTCGTAGGTTTATTACCAAAAGACAAAACGAAGAATCAGATGAAAAAATGCAGGTCGATGATAGAACATATACATTGGAAATGATGATAAGCTTTGTAAAAAGAAGATTAGATGAAATTACTAAAATCAACTTGTATGATATAGGTCTTTCAGAGGAAGAATTAAAAAGAAGAAAGAATAAGAAATATGAATTAAAAAAGGCTTTAAAAGGTTGTACATATGGAGATGTAAATGATAAAAAATACATAAAAGAATTAATTTACGATATGTTATATAATGAATATGGAGTAAATGAAACAAATGTATCAAAAGCAATACCTTTTGATGTACCATCACTTTTAACAGCTCAAGATAAATTCGATATTATATTATATATGTATAAATCTGAATTTGGTTATGAAGCATTTGCTGAAATTATGAAAAAATATAACCTTGATGATTTGAAATACATAGAAGGGGAGTCAAAACCTTCATACGTTATAACTCCAGAGGAAATTGATGATGTTTATGAAAAAGAAAACTTTGCATTAACATTCCAAGATAAATTGAATGTTGTTGTACAAAGAATATATCAACAGTATAAAGGTTATAGCAGTATAGATGAAATAAGAGATATGAATATAGATGGTATATCAGGTGGTGTATCTGGTCTTCCAGAAAGCTTCCTAAGCCAGGTTGCTCAAACAGAAGGAGATTACTTAAGCCAAATTTCTGAACATAAAGTACCGCGTGCTTGTGATAGTATTTGGATAATGTTCCATGGTAAATCTATACGTTTAGCTTTTCTTTCATTTGGAACAGAGGCAGAGCTTAAAAGAGTTTGCCAGAATATATACAAATTTAACAACCCAGGACAGTTATCAGATACAAATGGTTACAAGATTAACGAAATGAAAGATGGTTCTCGTGTCGTTGTTGTTAGACCAAGTATGTCTGAAACATGGGCATTCTTCGTAAGAAAGTTCGATGTTAAGCGTGCAACGCTAGAACAAATAGTAAAATTTCCGGGAAAAGAAGATACAATCGATTTATTAAAATACTTAGTAAAAGGAGCTAGAATTATTTCTCTTACTGGTGAGCAGGGTTGTGGTAAAACAACAATGCTTATGGCCATGATAGAAAACATATACGAAACAATGAACCTTCGTATTACAGAAACTGCATTCGAGCTTCACTTAAGAAAAATATATCCCACAAGAAACATATTATCAATGCGTGAAACAGAAACAATTTCTGGACAGGCCTGCTTGGACGTTCAGAAAAAGACTGATGGTTCTGTTAACATCATCGGTGAGGTTGCAACTGACCCCGTAGCATCTTGGATGATCCAATCTGCACAGGTTGCTTCTAAATTTACATTATTTACTCACCACGCTAAAACATTCCCAGACTTGGTAACAGCACTTCGTAACTCAATGCTTAGAGCTGGTGTATTCAAGGATGAAAGAACAGCAGAAGAACAGGTTGTTTCAGTATTAAACTTCGATATCCACTTAGTTAAAGACTTTAGAGGTAGAAGATATATAGAAAGAATAACAGAATGTATTCCAGTTGAAGAAAGAAACGAATATACATTTGATTACAGAAAAGAAAAGACACTAGAAGGAAAATTAGACAAATTCATGGACAACGCAACAAACTTCTTCACAAAAACAACAAACAGAGAATTATATAAATACAGAAATGTATTAGAGTATCATGATGGAACATATGTGTTAACAAACCCTATAAGTGATCATAATATAAAAGAAATGCTGAATAATATGGATGACAGAGATGCAGAAGAGTTTAAAAAATTTGTTAAGAGAAATTATGGTATAGATGCACATAGAGACTCTGACGAAATAGAAGAAGAAACTAAATAATATCATCAAAGGAGGTGCAAAAAACAACATAATGAATAGCAAATTAATAATATATTTTATGGCTGGAGTAGGAGTACTCTTTATGGCAATTGTTGTTGCATATGTTGTATTAAGTAAAAAGCTAAAAGCTTCTGATACAATGCAAATAAAACAATTGAGAGAAGGTACTCAGGAAAAAAGTTTTTCTTTTGAAATTCTTTATCAAAAATTGTACAACATATATATACGAAATCCTTTTACAAAAAGATATTTGTTCAAAGTAAGAAGAAGACTTGAAATTATAAATATTGATGATGAATATTTAACAAGAAAGCAAACATCAGCAATAGTTACTAAAGCACTTATGATGATTATTCCAATTACATTAGTAATAATTTTAATAACCAAAAGTAATACTTTATTGATGTCAATATTACTATTATTTGAATTATTTATGATAGATACATTAGTAGATGGAATGGTTGATAAGATTGATAATAAATTACTAGTTCAACAGATAGATTTCTTTGCTGAAATAAGACATGCTTACCATGAATTTAACATGGTTGAGGAGGCTATTTACCAGGTTGCACAAGGAGATAGTGCTCCAGAAATGTCTAGACAGGCTGAAAAAATATATGAAATATTAATTTCAAATGATCCTGAAAGTGAACTGGAGAAATATTATGATGTTGCACCAAATAGTTACTTAAAAGAATTTGCAGGTATCTCATATTTGACAAAAGAATTTGGTGATAGAACAGTAGATAAGACATCGTTATATTTAAAAAACTTAAATAACATAAGCCAAGAGATGCAACTTGAAATATTAAAGAGAGATAAACTAGACTATGTGTTCCAAAGCTTATCTGTAATTTCTATATTACCATTATTATGTTTGGAACCAATTAAAAGTTGGGCTGTATCAGAATTCAACTTTACAAAGTCATTTTATTATGGAAAAAATGGAATGATAGTTCAGCTATTGCTTGTTATTCTAACATTTATATGTTATATCTTAACAAGAAAATTAAAAGATAATGGCTCAACAGCAATAAATACAAAACCAGAACATCCTTGGGAAGAAAAGGTTTATAATATACCTGTGGTTAAGAAAATTGTAGATTTATTCATACCTAAAGATGGAACAAAAGAAAGACGTAAGCTTAGAAATTTAATAAAAGATTCGGCTTCAAAAGATAAAATAGAATGGATTTATGTAAAAAGATTGCTACTTACAGTTGTAACATTCTTTGCTTCACTTATAATACTTACACAATTACATAGAATTCAAATAAATTATATATACACAGAACCTACTTCAACATACAACATAGTTGGCGAAATGTCTGGTAAAGATTTGAAGAAGGCAGAAGAGCTTACAGAAAGTGATAATAAATTTCTAAATATGTTTAAGGGAAAAACGGATACAACTCAGAAAGACATAGAAAAAGCAATGAAAAAATCTGATGATTATAAACAAAGCACAGATGATGAAATTGCGACAGCTGCAAAAAGAGTATTGGAAAAATTAAGACAGGTAAACAGCGAATATTTAAGCTGGTTTGAAATAGTACTAGCAATGGTATTTGCAATAGTAGGATATAACTTACCAGTGTGGTTACTATTTTTCCAAAAAAAGATGAGAAAAATGGAAATGGAAAACGAGGTAATGCAATTCCAAACCATTATACTTATGCTTATGAGAATAGAGAGAGTTAACGTGGAAATGATTTTGGAATGGCTAGAAAGATATTCAAACATATTTAGAGAGCCAATTGCAAAGTGTGTTAATAACTACGAGAGTGGTCCATGGGAAGCACTTGAAGAAATGAAAGATGACGTTAATTACAAAGAATTTATAAGACTTATAGAAAGTATGCAGGCAGCAGTTGAAAAAATTCCTATTGCAGAGGCATTTGATGAGTTGGATTCTGAAAGAGATTACTACCAAGAAAGAAGAAAAGAGTCAAATGCAAGATTAATCCAAAAGAAGGGTATGATAGGAAAAGTAATTGGATTTGCACCAATGGTTGGATTATTTGTTGGATATTTGATAGTTCCATTAGTATTCATTGGATTAATGAGCATGATGTCATCTATGAACGATATGTCATCGATGGCAGCTTAGAAGGGACGGTGAAACACTATGGAAAATGCAACAAAAGCGTTAGAAATGGCAGGAAGCCTCCTAATAGGAGTATTATTGCTCGGTTGTTTATTGTTTGCTTATACTAGAATGTCAGAATTGAAAGATACTGAACACAAAGTAGAAGTAAGTGAGCAGGCGAAAGATTTTAATCAAGATTATGAAACATATAATAGAAACAATTTATATGGAAGTGATTTATTTTCGCTAGCTAATCAAATTGAGGATTATAACAAAAAAGAAGCCGATGGAAAAGCCTATGGAAGAATCGAAATGAAAGTGACTCTAAAAACAGAAATAATAAATGCTAAATTTTTTACAGATATGACATATGATGGTGACAGCTTAAATCAAAAATATAATAATCTAGCAAAAGCTATAAATAAAATAAACAAAGAATATTATGGAAAAGCAATTTCATATTGGGCAAATTATGGCACCGGTTCAAGGCTAGAAAGTCAATTGTTACAAGAACTGCGGACAAACAAAATATAACAGTATAACAGATTCAAAAAAAGAAGAATTAAAAAACAAAATTACAGAATATAAAGACTATTTAAGTGAGCAAAAAGACATAGCAAGAAAGAGTTTTAAATGTATTTCAATAGAATATTACAATGATACAGGAAGAATAAAATATATGGAATTTACAGAAAAATAAAATATAGGAGGAGAAAATAGTGGAGAATGCAAGTAGAGCCTTAATAATGGCTGCAGGTGTATTAGTCGGAGTATTATTACTATCTTTAGCAGTGTATTTATTCACTATTTTCGGTAACTTCGGCTCAGAAATGACAACACAGATGAATGAAAAAAATCTTTCTGAATTTAATGCACAATTTACAAAGTATGAAAGTTATCAAGATGAAAATGGTAAATGGCAGAATACATGTAGAGCACAAGATGTTGTAACAATTGCAAATTTAGCAAAAGAAAACAACAATAAATACGAATATACTGTGAGTGATGCAAATACTGGATATTATTATGTGAAAGTAATAGTAAAGAATGTAAGTAGTAATTACAAAGATAATTTTGAGATTGCATCATTGAATGACTATACTACTTTTTTAGCAAATTATTCAGGAGAGTCAATATATTCTGAAGAACAGCAAAAGGATATTTTTAATGTAATATACTTTAAATGCACAGATATAAAGATAAATGAAAATAGCAAGCGTGTGTGTAGCATTACATTCACAAGAATGAAATAATAGAATGTTAAATTTAATGTGTCTGTAAATGAAGATAGGTAAATTCTAACAAATGAATAAAAAATAAGATAAAATATTGCATAATAAAATCTTAAATGTTATAATTAGGAAGATGAAAATGAAAAAAATAATAATTTGTATATTATCAATTTTTTTAATAATAATTTGTATAGTAGTGTATGGAGTTTATCAAAAAAACGAGAATACTGCACAAATAGGCGTAGATAATAAAACGTATGAAAGCTACGAGAATAAAGAAGTCTTAGGAACTGACATTATATCAATAATAAACAAAGCAACAGATAGCAACAAAAAAAATGATATAAAAATAGGTGAAGATGGAAATTATATAGATAATGGAAAAAATTCTATAAGAATTGAAATTAAATTCTTGGAACTAGATAAAGTAATTACTATGGAAAGAATAAACAATGTAGGAATAGAAAAATTTTGGAGTAATTATGGTGCTCTAAGCTTCAAATGTACAAAAATTGAATACCATGAAAAAACACATAGAGTAAAATACATGTACTTTGAAGAAGTTTAAATTTGTTATTAATATTTAAAATAAAATTATATAAAATCTAAGGAGGAAAAATTTATGGAGAATGCAAGTAAAGCATTAATTATAGCAGGAGCTATTCTTTTATCAATTTTAATTATTGGGTTAGGTATGGCTATATACCAACAAGCAGCAGGAGCAATGAATGGTGCTAATATGGATCCAACAAAGATTCAAGCATATAATTCAGAATTTTTAAATTACGAAGGAACACAATCTGGAACACAAGTAAGAGCACTTTTAGATACAGTAAGATCTCACAACCTTGCACATACAGATGACCCATCTTTAAATGTTACAGTAATGACAAGCACAGCAGCAGGAGTTACAGCAGCACCAACAGCAGTTGTAACAGCAACAGATGTAAATAATGTAAAGAAAACTATAAATGCAGGAAAAACATATACAGTTGATTTTGGATATGATGCAAACTCTGGATTTATAGTAGCAGTTGGAATAGTTGCAAAATAAATAAATTGAAAGGTTATGGTTTATGGAAAACGCAGTAGAAGGTTTAAAATTAGCATTTGCAGTTCTATTATTGACTATGGCATTATCTTTAACTATAGCCTTTTTTTCTAAGGCCAGAACTACTGCTGAAATGGTATTAAGAAGTTCTGATAAAACTGTATATTATGATTATACAAGTTATTCAATACCACAGGATACATCTGGAAATAGAATTGTAGGATATGAAACTATTATACCAACCTTGTATAAGTACGATAAAGAAAGATACAAAGTTACTTTTAAACAGGGAAATTATAATGAAACTACAGGAGAACTTTCAAATGTAACAAATCTTTCAATATATGAAACAAAGTCAGTTCAGGCTAACTGGAACAAAAACTATGTTAATGATTTTGATGGTGAAACAACAAGTACAAGTGGACATAACATGAATATTTGTTCGTTTGATATAGTTGAAGAAACACAGAGAAATGAGCTTTGGGTTGGTAGTTCAGAACAAGTTAAACTTCATTTAGATGCGATTTTTAGTGGAGGAGACTACATATTACCACAAAATCCATCTAAACATTTGTCTTATAGTAGAAATCCATTAAGTAATAGAAATAATAAATTTATAGAACAAATTGGAGAAATAAAAACCACAAACACTAATGAAGAAGACAGTACTAAGTCAGTTACAGGAAATAAAACAACTACAAAAAGAATAATTACTTATATTTTAATAAGAAACTAAAGAAATATTAATATTAAAGTAAGGAAGGAAATGAAAAATGGGAGACAGTTTTGTTACAATAATTGCTATATTCTTAGCAGCAATATTAATGTTTGTCTTTCCTTTAATGTCAATTTCGGAAAGAACTGACGACGTATCACAGTTATCAGTACAGACAGCAACAACAGAATTTGTAGATAAAGTAAGAACAACAGGAAAATTAACTTTAGATGATTATGATAAATACGTACAAACAATAACATCAACAGGAAACTCATTTGAAGTATCTATGCAAGCTCAAATATTAGACGAGAATCCAGGAGTAAAGACTACACAAGCTGAAACTACAAAGATTGGTGAAAATGTATACTATAACCTATATACTAGCCAATTAGAGAATAAATTAAGTGATAGTTCTACAAAAAACAGGATTACATTTAAAGAAGGAGACAGATTTTCTGTTACTGTAAAAAATACAAATACTACAATTGCTCAGATAATAAGAAATTTCTTGTATAGAATTGCAGGAAACGATACATATCAGATTGCTGCGCAACATGGAGGAATAGTTACTGTAAATGGTACAAAATAAATTTTAAGAATATGGCAGCTTTAAGGACTATTTTAGATTGGTTCTTGGCTGCTTTTTTTATAGAAAGGTTACAAAATAATGAAATTACAACACATAATTATAATATTTGTTATAATAGTTGTTCCAATAGCATTAGTCTTATCTATGTATATAAATGCACAAATACAAACAATAAACAACCAAACGAAATATGATAACATACTTATAAATGCAACTTATGATGGAGTGAAAGCATTTCAATTAAATACTGCTAATAATATGTATTCAACGATTTCAAACTCTAAAATAAGAGATATAGAAGCTGCTGTAAATGTATTTTTTAACTCACTTGCAACAAATATGGGAACATCAGGTTATAGCAAAGCTGATTTGCAACCATATGTTCCAGCTATAATGGTAAATTTATATGATGGTTATTATATTTATTCTAATTATTATGATACTGAATATGATGGAAATGGTGATGGAGTAAAAGGAGAATATAGATATGGGCTAAAGCCTTTTGTATATTATTCATGTAGATATAAAAAAGAGGGGCAAAATACGGATTTTGTTGTTAATTATACTTTAGATAATACAATTACTATAATTGGAACTATAAAAGGAAAATATGTTGTAAAAACAGGGCACTTATTACTAGAAAATGATGATGTAGCAGATGAAATACTGAACGAAAATCTAATTATATTAAGTGATGATAGTACAGAAAATGTAAAACCAAGAGCAGAATCTTTTCAATATATTGTATACAATAGCCAAAAAATATATAAAGATAATAATGATGCAGCATTTGTAAATGGAAAGGATGATATAGGAGCACTTGGAAGAATAAGATACTTCTATTATAGCAGTGAATACAAAAAGGATTATGTAACAAATACAGAAACAATAAGATACTTAAATGAACATTTAGTAAATGAAAATGGCAAATGGAATCTACAAAGCGATAGTGCAAAGAAATATTATGCTGAGTCATTAAATAATGATAATCCTTATGGAACAACCGATTTTAATGGAAATAAAATAAGTTTTACTGACTGGGTAAAAAAATATTTAGGAGATATTACGGCTAATGATGCAGTCGATACGGATGGAAATCCAATTAGAACAGATGAAGAAAACAATGGAGGTTCAAATGTTGGATTTGCATCTAATTTAGGAAATACTAGGATATTTGATGTAAGTGGTACAAACGATCCATTAGATTCTGGGTCAGCTTTTAATGAACACAGAAGAAATGTAATAAGAAGGTCAATAGAGACGAATTTAGTTTCTGCAATAGCAACTTTTACATCACATACAGTAGTTGGTTACGAATTTACAATGCCAAAACTTTCTGAAGAAGAATGGAATAAAATAGAAAATAATGTATGCATGGTAACATTTTTAGAAGGAATTCCAATTGGTGCAAAGGTATATAACAATTACTGTGTAGTATCAAACAATACAAACCAAGAAACAGTTGGCAATGATTCTATCTACATTATTGATAATAAAGGAGAATATCACAAGCCAGGTTGCTTAAGACTAATAGACGACTTAAAAGCTAATAATGTAACTATAACAGGTGCCTATGCAAGTAGTGAATTCGAAAGAAAAACAGTTTCTATAACAGGAGAAGATTCGAATGCACATAGTCAATTATTAGGAGGAGACGTTGATTCCGGGAAATATGCGTATTATTACCCAGAAGCATATACACCATGCTATTCTTGTATGGTATCGGCATCACAAACATATTCAACAGATGATATAATAAAAGATGAGGTTTATAAAGTAGAAAATAATCAAAGGCGAAAAGTAAATATTACAGATTTAGGCTCTAATCACATGAATTTAAGACAAGTATATTTAACGGCATTGGCACGTTCTAGATATAATTTATACATTACAAATGGCTACTTTGGATATTAATTGAAAAAATCGCCCAATAGGGACGCCCCTTTTTGGGCGAAAATATTTTATATAAGAGAAATTGATATAATAAATAGACTAATTGAAAAGATTGAAAGGAATAATACATGAAACAAGAAATAGAAGAACAAGTTGTAAAAATAACTTTTAAGCGCTTGCTGGCATATTTTGCTGTATATAGCTTTTTAGGATTTATAGTAGAGACAATATTTGGAATATTAACAAAAGGAGTATTAGAGAGTAGGCAGAGTTGCTTATTTGGACCATTTTGTTGTATTTATGGATTAGGGGCAGCTATAATGATACCATGGCTTCAACCATTTAAGAAAAGCAACTGGGCATTATTCTTTGCAGGTGCAGTAGAAGGTTCAGTTATTGAATATGTAATAAGCTGGATAGGCGAAGTAATATTTCAAATAAAATGGTGGGACTATTCAAATATGCCATTTAATATAAATGGAAGAATAACATTAATATTTACTGTGTTTTGGGGCCTATTAGCATTATGCTTAGTAAGGTTTATAAATCCATATATAGAAACTGGAATAAATAAATTGCCAAAAAAATGGTTTAACATATTGACTATTGGATTTACAATTTTTCTATTATTAGATTTATTAATAACAGCGTTGGGTTTAAAAGTTTTTTATACAAGACTAATAAAAGAACATAACTTAGAAGTAAAAGATAGTCAAATACTAATGGTAAGTGATGAAGTAATGGACAACAAAATAATAAAAGCTTTTTCTAAAACAATTTTTTCTAATGAAAAAGTACTAAAAACTTTTCCAAACATCAAATATGAAGATAAAAATGGAAATATAGTTTGGATAAAAGACATATTAACTGATATACAACCATATTATTATAAATTCAGCAATAAATTTAGATTGAAATAGATTTGCATGTTTGATAAAAATTAAAAGTATAGCCCAGAAAATACTATTTTTCTGGGCGAATTTTTATCTTAACATGTTAAACCATTTATTCATTACAAATTTTATTATAGAACCAAAACTTAATTTATCAGAAGATTTATTTGCAACCAGATTTACAGTGGAAACAACATTTCCGTTTATAGAAAACTCAACTTCTCCCAATTTTTGCCCTTCTAAAATTGGGGCAGTGAATGTATCATCTAGTTTTATTTCTTGTGTTATATCTTTGCTGCTACCATTAGACATAAGAACTTCTGCGTCATTTTCTAAGATTGCATCAACAGAAGATGCAGTACCCTTTTTTATTTCAACAGATTTTATTACATCTCCTTTTTGGCCGAATGATGTTACAGTATAATTACTAAAACCATAATCTAAAAGTTTTTGAGCATTAGAAAATCTTATTGCAGGAGTTGGAGCCTTTAAAACAACTGCGATTAAAGAAAGATTATTTCTAGTGGCAGATGCCGATAAATTATATAAAGCGATAGAAGTTGAGCCGGTTTTTAAACCTGTACAACCATTATAATTTCTAACTAATTTATTTGTATTTACAAGACTAGATTTGCCATCCCTTAAAGAATCCATCCAAATAGTTGTATACTTTGTAATAGAAGGATGATTCATTAATAATTCTCTGGACATAATTGCAATATCATATGCAGATGTTAAATGATCATCTTCGTCAATCCCATGGCAATTCTTAAATGTGGTATCATTCATTCCTAATTCTTGTGCTTTTTGATTCATCTTTTTTACAAAAGCATCTTGGCTTCCTTCAAGATAATCAGCCATTGCAACTACGCAATCGTTTGCAGACACTACACAAATTGCCTTAAGCATTTCTTCAACTGTTAAAGTTTCTCTAACATCAAGCCAAATCTGAGAACCGCCCATTTTTGCAGCATCTTCTGTACATGGAATCTTGTCTGTTAACTGAATTTTACCACAATCTAAAGCCTCCATAATTAACAAAAGACTCATTATTTTAGTAACGCTTGCAGGTCTTAGTTTTTCATGCATATTATAATCATAAATAATAAGTCCTGAATTTTGCTCTATTAGGCAAGCAGCTCCGCAATCTAAAGCCAAAGGATTATCAGTAACAGTTGCAGAAGAAGAGTTTAATCCAACACTGGTTTCAGCAGTTTCTAACTTTTTAGATTGATTAGACCACACATATGCAGTGGCATCTGAAACAGCAAATGCAAATGTATTAAATAGTATAAAGCTACAAAGTAAAACAATGCAAGTAATATATATAAATTTATTTTTTAAAGACATAAAAAATCCTCCTTGCTAGAATATTAGTAAAATAATATTCGTGTTAGGAGAAAATATTCATTTAAACTAATTTTACAATTTTTACAGTGAGAGTAACATCATCTGTTTCAAAATAAAGCTTTATATTGTTATCTGTATTATTTTTAAACTTAAAATCAATAGAACCATATGAAACGGCGGCATCTTTACCGTCTGGAACATATGAAACTTTCTTGCCATGTTCATGACGTTCTATAACTTTTAAATCTGGAACATCAAGTACAGCATTATACAAAGTGCTACTTACTTGGCAGTTTCCGCCTCCTAAAGATTGAACTTCTTTACCGTCTAAAAACATTGTTGCTTCTTTGTAACCTTCTTCAGCTGTTGAAGGACCGGTTATTTCACAAAAAGAAAAGGTTTCACCAGTATTTACTGTTGTACCATTTAATTTCTTACATGTAATTCTAATATTGGTTAATCTATTGGAAGTACTCCCAGAAACCTTTGTAGAATATGAAGCAATTTCTTCTTCTTTTACAGTTGGTGGAGTTTCTGCGTTTGCAAGAACATTATCAATTCTATTGTTAACTTTATTTGCTTCTTCAGTATTTCCTAAAACATTGCTATTTTGAGCGAGTCTAGAAGTATTAGAAGCACTGTTGTAATCTTGATTTTGTTTTTGACCAAATAAATTATCTTTAAATATAAACACTAAAATAGCAAGAATAACTATAAAAATAATTATATATAAAATTGTATAATTTTTATTTTTTGAACTCATAAAAAACACCTCGAAAGTAGTATGTGCAAATGGAAAGAATATATGCAAAAAAATACAATACGATAAAATTCAACAAAAAGTGACAAAATTGAAAGAAATAAGAAAAAACTATTGCACACGTGTGAAAATAATGGTATTATTTTAGTGAAGTATTTATATCTATAACGTATATAGAATAAGTACATAATTGTAACAAGAAAATA
>ERZ824480.125-NODE-125-length-128705-cov-5.559930_pt1 | contig 128705 bp, 135 predicted proteins | sample MGYA00519861_ERZ824480 | MGnify/ENA primary metagenome ERZ824480 (study PRJEB31778, sample SAMEA3449152) | human gut metagenome | biome: human gut; feature: human-associated habitat; material: faeces | place: United Kingdom | collected 2010/2012 ... | reverse complement strand
AAAAGAAAGGCTCTGCCAACTGGGAAAAGCAGCGCATCAAAGTGGCTCGCTGCCATGAGAAAGTAATCAACAAACGAAAAGATACTCTACATAAGCTGTCATCTGCATTGGTGAAAGAAAACCAAATCATTTGTGTGGAAGACCTTAACATTAAGGGTATGGTTCGTAATCACAACCTCGCAAAAAGCATTTCCGATGCTGCTTGGGGTGAGTTCTTCCGTCAACTTGAATATAAGGCTAATTGGGTGGGTCGAGTTATCGTTAAGGTGTCGACATATTATCCAAGTAGCCAGACCTGTTCCTGCTGCGGATATCAGAATAAAGAGGTCAAAAACCTCAATGTTCGGTATTGGGTCTGCCCTCAGTGTGGCACATCACACGATAGAGATAAAAACGCAGCAGATAATATTTTAAAAAAAGGAATGGACATGCTGGCTATGCCAGCCGTTTCATAAAACACAGACAACGGTACGGTCAGGACGACCGAATCCCGGCGCTAAGCCAAAAAGTCTGTGGAGAGCGAGCCTCTATCAACGGCTGCAGCCTGCGGTAAGTTTGCTCTGTGAAGCAGAAATCTATACTGTTTTGCGGGAATACCCGCAAAAAGTTGGAGGTCCAAGTAGCTGACTCTTAATCAGAATGTCCGGGTTTCGAGTCCCCGATTCGGCACCATAAGGGCCATTAGCTCAGCTGGTAGAGCAGGCGGCTCATAACCGCTTGGTTGATGGTTCGAACCCACCATGGCCCACCAAAATTTTGACGGAAGGCGTGTCGGCGTCAAAATAATCAATCCGCATTCCCAAGCACGATGTGGTAGACACGCAACAAGTGCTTGTAACTCAACTGGTAGAGTAATCGACTTTTAATCGATAAGTTCGGGGTTCAAGTCCCCGCAAGCGCACCATGCCCGAATGGTGGAATGGGCAGACATGCTGGCTTTAGGTACCAGTGCTTCGGCGTGCGGGTTCGAATCCCGCTTTGGGCACCAAACGTTTGGCAGTTCGTAAAAACTGTCACAATATGCTCCTGTGGTGGAATTGGCAGACACGGCACACTCAAAATGTGTTTTTCTATGGGTTCAAATCCCATCGGGAGTACCACGCCCAGCAGTGCGATAACTGCTAATCTGTGGGTTGTTAGCTCAGTCGGTAGAGCAGCGGACTGTTAATCCGCGTGTCGCAGGTTCAAGCCCTGTACAACCCGCCATATGTCCAAGTGGTGGAACGGCATACACACAAGTTTAAGGAACTTGGCGATGCGGGTTCGAATCCCGCCTTGGACACCAAAGTTTGGCAGCTTCACAAACTGCCATATATGCTCTCGTGGCGAAATGGCAAACGCGGCACATTCAGAATGTGTATTTTGTGGGTTCAACTCCCGCCGAGAGTACCAGCGTTCGGCAATACGATAATTTGCCATCATATGCTTCAGTGGCGGAATCGGCAGACGCCCCAGACTTAAAATCTGGTGTCAGAGATGGCGTACGGGTTCAATTCCCGTCTGAAGCACCATGTAGGGGTGTAGCTCAATTGGTAGAGCAACGGTCTCCAAAACCGTGTTGTGTGTGTTCAAATCGCATCACCCCTGCCATATGCGAATGGTCCCGGACGGTTAGGGTGCGGACTGCAAATCCGTCAAAAGCTGGTTCGACTCCAGTCGTTCGCTCCAAAAGCGCTCTTTGCATTTCAACGCAAGGGCGCTTCTTGTTTTTTGTGCGTCTCAAATTGAGATTGGTGCAGAAACGGTTGAAAGTGAAAAGCGGATGAACTATAATTATTATAAAGATAGTGGTATTTTAAATAAAATCGCAAGAAGAAGGGAAGTGAATGGACAATTTTGTGGTCCGCTTTTGCCCGACAGTATGAAAAATAATGATAATAATATTGAAAACATGTCAACGCTTTCATTGCTTTTGTTTATTCCTAAAAAGGTACTTTATGGCATTTGGCTGTTTATTTCATATCCTGCGGGGAGGCTGGCATGTCACAGATATAAAAACATTGAGGATGAGGAAGAAAGAAAGAAAAAGGTTCATAAATTTAAATTCTGGGTTATGATTGGCGGATTTGTTTTTATTCGTCTTTGGGGACGTATCGGGTTGTTTGCTACTTATGATACATCGTCTGTAAACGTTTTAAAAATGATTTATACGGTTCTTACCCCCGTTGCGCTCATTTTGGCTGGTGCATATTGTTTAATATTGTTGTCTATGCCATTTCGTTTTCTCGTTTGGTACGGTAAATATGTTTGTGAACATACCGATAAAGATGGAAACATGAATATCAATGGTACAGTTTACAATTGGAGAGAACTCAATAAACGGAATGACGCTAAAGATAAAGCATACTGGGATGGTTATATGGATGGTTATACAACTTGGGGTTGGTAACTTTTTTGCATAGAATAAAAAAGCATAATAGCACGGATGCGATTTGTATCCGTGCTGTTATGCTTTTAAGAAATGGTTCCCGGAAGCCGTTTTTTGTGGACATTTGCTGCAATGTAAATACAATAAATATGAAAAAAGGTGATGATTCGAAAGTCAAAATGCAGATAAAATTACAACTTCTGCACCGGAAAAGCCCACTCCGTGAGGTGTGGAAGTGCGTCAATGCATCATATGATAAGACACAAAAAGTAAATCGTACAATCTCACTTTTTGCGGGGGGATGATTTTATGACCACTATTTTTATTGTATTAGTAATCGCTCTATGGAAATTTCTAACATACCCATTTGAGCCTCTTGCTCGTTTTGTTTGCAGGAAAGAAAAAGATGAAGAGAAGCGAGACAAAAAGGAATTCGTGTGTTTGCTAATTTGTTTGATTGTCGGATATGCCATTTTAAGGTCTCCTGACATGGTACATACATATATAATGAAACATCATGAGTCATCTGAATTCTGGATGGGTTTCTATAATCTTATTGTTCATCTTTTGATGTTGGCTTATGGATTCAGGTGGTTTTATGGTGCAATTCACTTTTTAAAGGGCAATCCCGATGCTCTCACCAAAGAAGATGTTCAAAAGCTAAACGAAGCAAGTAGAATAAACGCTGAAAAAGACGAAGCTTATTGGAATGGCTATTGGGATGGTTTTGTAGGATAATACATAAGCACCCATGCAGCGTAAATTTCACAGTTGATTTCTCAGAGGTGAAATACAGTGTACAAGTATAAGGATGATATTTGCGTCATTCCCGATGAAATCAAACGTATGAGTGAAGAAGAACTCAAAACGGAAATTGCTCGTATTGAGCAGAACTCAACGCCGAAAAGCGGTTCAATCCTAATTGCGTTACCGTATCATCTCAAATAAGCACTTTTCTTGCTGCTGATATCAACTGCAGCAGGATTTTATAATTGTACAGTACAAAAAAGCCCCGTAAGACATCCAAATTTGGATATAGTCTTACGGGGCTTCGTTGTTTCAATAGCTATGCCGCCATCTTTTCGTTAATGTGGCTTCCAGTCGATTAGCGTTCTAAGAGCATCAGAAGCTGGTATGCTTTTGTAACAACACATTCTATCAAAAGCAACTATCATCATTTTTTCGTATTCAGGTAAAGCCATGTTAATAGGAATGGTGATGGCAAGAGAACTGTCCGGCGCTTTTAGTACAACCACTCCTTTTATTTCTTTTTGCTTTTCTGTTTCTTCCCAACCAGTTGAGAGAAGATAATCATAGAGTGCATAAGGGTTTACTGTGCAACAATCATACGGAGCGTCATTGACACCACCAAGCATCAGATAGGCTCGTTTATATTTTCTGGTTCTTGATATGTCTTTTTCAGTAAGAGGTTGCGGAAGTCTTTTTGTATCCATGTTGCTGCGCAGGTCAGATAATTTGACCTTGACGGCAGTACGATTTTGCTGAATACGCCAAAGATACTCAGCATAAGACATGCCTTTTCTGTGCGTTAAGACGTCTACGGCATCTGCAACCTCCTTCGGGAGCTCCGCTCTGATATCTTCTATGGTGACAGAGGTATCTTCTACCGTATCATGCAGGAACGCGACGGCTTTTGCTATCGGGTCACCTATTATACCATTTGCTACAACAGCGACATGGGCTTCGAAATAATCTTTCCCAGCCTTGTCCTTTTGCCCTGCATGAGCCTTGATTGCAAGCCGTTCAGCTTTATCAACCATCTCTACAAGTTCTTGTTTTGTCATATTCATCTCCTAATTTATATCTTAACTCATTTTCTGTATTATAACTTTCTAAAAGTTAAGATGCAAAATACAAGTCAAAAACAAAAGTGGTGTCACAGTTCCAAAGAACCAACGCATAGCTGTGCAGTCGGGAGAAGCTGAATTGAAACAGGAAGACGGAAGTACGTAGGGTCTACATCTTTCATACCAAACCGTGTTCTATCCAAAGCGTCTGCGTCCTTAAGAATATTATAAAGAAGTTTCACTTTTTCTTCGGCCTTAAACCCAAGCGATTTCATAGCTTGCATGGAAATGTTGTCATCAATACAATGATATTGTACCAAGAAACTGGTAATCGCATCGGGAGCTGAGACCTCTTTCTCGTAAATCTTTGCAGATGCCGCACCATGCAGGTCATCGACATCCTCGTTTATTCGGCCGACATCGTGATACAATATTGCATCACAAAGCCGTATTAGGTCTTTTTGTGTGAGGTTATATTCTCCTACGTAAACTACCATAAGCGCATCAAAAAGAACTCTTAACGTATGTGTCGCGTCATGGTCGCTGCTGTTATTATCCATGTAAACCCTTTTTATCTTTCTTCTATAAGTTTGATACAGGGAATCAAAAGCGCTATAATAATGACCAACACTGTCAATTCCATAGAGGACTTGTATCTTTTCATTTTTTATAGAAGAGGGAGAAACAATTACTTCTTTTTCTGCGTCAGGGAAATATTCGATGATAGCAGACTTAGGTATTGTTGCAGCGATGATACGGCTGTCTTTGGGTGACGGGAAACGGCATGCAAAGAATGTTGCTATTTGTAAGCTGGTTGTCCAAGAAAAGGTATTCGTATAAGAGGTCGAATCATCGTCCTCGCCGCGATAAATTGTCACAACATCCGGCAAAGCCTTGGCTTTCTCTGCGGTTTTATTCTTTGCTTTCTCGGATTTTTTAGCAACGACTTTCTCAAAGTCCTCCAAGTCCAAATGCGCAAATCCGTAATCTTTGTATTTATAGAAAGAAAAGAAAAAATCATATAATGCAGCAGACGGTTTTGTTCGTTTTACATAAGCTGCCAACACCGACATACTCAAACCATCACTAAGGCTATTTATATAACAGGAAAGCTTGTTTTTGTCGAGTGTTTTGATATTTGCTACAGTAGCGAGAACTCTTTTTTGAAATTCCTCATCCGATTCTTTGACGGCTAATCTTTTGTTACCGTATATTTGAAGATTCAGAACAATGGGCATTTCGAAGTCAAGTTCTCCATAATATAAGGTGTCAAAAAGATTATCAGAAAAATAAATATTCTCAATAGGGAGCAGCGGATATTTTTCAGAGAACTCTTTAGCGGTGATGCCAACACTATATCCATTTTGAGCATACCGTTTCATATCCGTTCTGGTTTGAATCTTAATCAACGGTACCAATGAATCCAATGATGCTTGGTTGCTCCGTCTTAGAATTTCTGCAACATCCATTTTGATTTCTCCATTTCACTCTTTTCTCATATTATACCACAAAAATGCGGGAAAGTAAAATTGACCAACGACAAAAAATGTGGTATAATATAAATAGAAAAATCAGCTATGCGAGGAGTCTCTCATGACATATATTTGCTGCGTTGACGATTACGCAAGTCTTTCTTTTAATAAAAGAAGAAATAGTTCTGACCGTTTCGTTATCGAAGATATCATCAATACGGTAGGGGAAGCTCCGCTGCGAGTTGATACCTATACAGCTAAACTGTTTCGAGATAAACAAGTTCCGTTATTGATTGTTGATGACGATTGTCTTGAAAACGCAAAAGACGGTGAATTTGTCTTTGTGGAGAAACAGAACCCATCTGCATATCTAAAAGCGGGTGACCAGCTTATTCTATATCATTGGAACAGACATTATCCATCAGATAACAGGTTGAATCTGACCGGCTGGAATGTACTTGAAGTAACGACAGAGGAGTTTGCGGGTTACAGCCACGAAAAGATAACAAAGACAAAAGTTGTTTTGCAAGACAAAGTTGAATAAAGTCCTTCCGAATTATTCCAAAAACATATAAGAAAGCGAGAGTGATTTTGTGGTTGTTCAGTTTACTGCCAAGCATTATGATTTTTTAAATCATGTTTTTAAGGTCATGAAATCCTTTTATAATAATAACTATACTGACATTTGCTTCGAAATCGGAAAGACCTATGGCGCACCTGAGGAAGATATTAAAAAGGCAATCGGCATTTTCGATTCGTTGCCTATTACAGCACCCGTTCCTGCAATGGTGAATAGCATTGTATTCATCTCTCGAAAGGTAATGCTGAACAAAGTAGATGTCACTCAGGAACCGTACGCCTATGAAGTCGACCTTGAAGAAAAAGAATGGCGAATCGTTTCTACCGTTTTGGACACCTATTCAAGATTGCTTATGGGGCAGTTTTTCGTAATTTATGAACAGTTGGATATTCCAGATAACGGAGTCAAGTCCAATTACGACCTCGTTCTGAAAGCAAACCATGATGCGCGTTGGAATGGCGTAGGTGTTGCACAAACGCGGGATTTGTTGATTCCAAAACTGAAAGAAATGCGTCTTGGCTGGAATGGGAATTTCGGCATCGCAAATGCTGATAATGCCTATAACAGCAAACTCGCATATGAGATGGTTAAAGTTCTGGAAAGCTGCAGTCGTTACGAGTGCGGTATGTTAAAGGTCACAGACGAACCGTTGATTAAGATTGTTGGAGGGCCTAAAATAGTGGCATTCTGATATTGCGGTTTGCTGCAAAGTTAATACAATATAGATATACGACAAATAGAATGTATTTAGTTCTTTTGAGCCATTCTAAATACGTCGTATTTGAATGCGCTGCGTGAAATAAAAACGCAGCGCTTTTTTTGTATCAACGTTTAAAACGAAAGGAGACGCTAATATGCGTATTATCAAACGTTCCGGCGAAGAGCAGGAGTTTAACCCCAAGAAAATCAGTGTTGCGATTGGGAAAGCCAATGGCAGCGTAACAAAAGACAAGCAGTTCCCGGAAAACTATATTCCGGCCTATACTGCACAGGCTGTAGCTGCCTGCGAAAACCTTGGTCACACGCCTACCGTTCAGGAAGTTCAGGATATCGTTGAAGATGTTCTGATGGACAGTGGATGTCATGAGGTGGCTCGTGCTTATATCAAGTATCGGTATACGCATGATGCCATGCGCCAACATAATACCACCGATGACAGAATCCTGTCTTTGATTGAGTACAAGAACGAAGAGGTCAAGCAGGAGAATTCCAATAAGAATCCTCAGGTCGTTTCTGTTCAGCGAGATTATATGGCAGGTGAGGTAAGTAAAGACCTTACCATGCGTATGCTTTTGCCGAAAGATATCGTCGAGGCTCACAACGCGGGTATTATCCATTTCCACGATGCTGATTACTATGCCCAACATATGCACAACTGCGACCTGCTCAACCTCGATGACATGTTGCAAAACGGCACGGTGATTTCCGGCACTCTGATTGAGCGTCCACATCGCTTCTCTACTGCTTGCAACATTGCCACCCAGATTATTGCGCAGGTTGCATCTTGCCAGTACGGCGGTCAGAGTATCAGCCTTACTCACCTTGCCAAATTTGTTGATGTAAGCCGTAAAGCAATCGGCAAAGAAGTTGACAAAGAAAATGCTGAACTGCATCTGAATTTAACAGAATACCAGCGCAACGAAATTGTTAACAGCCGTCTTCGTAAAGAAGTGCGTTCCGGCATTCAGACGATTCAGTATCAGGTCATTACTCTTATGACCACCAACGGACAGGCTCCGTTCATCACTGTATTCATGTATTTGAATGAAGCAGGGAAGGACGAGGTTCTGAAGCACGACCTTGCTATGTGCATCGAGGAGATGCTTTGCCAGCGCTATGAGGGCGTTAAGAACGAAACTGGTGTCTACATCACTCCCGCATTCCCGAAACTGATTTATGTGTTGGAGGATGATAACATCAAAGAAGGACAGCCTTACTACTATCTTACAAAGATGGCCGCAAAATGTACTGCACGTCGCATGGTTCCTGATTATATCAGCGAAAAGAAAATGCGCGAGTACAAGCTGTCCAAAGGTGAGACAGAAGGAAACGGCGATGTGTATACCTGCATGGGTTGCAGAAGCTTCCTGACCCCTGACCGTACCGGTAATGGCTGGGATAACGTTGCAAACGCCAAAAATTATGACGGTAAGCCGAAATACTATGGTCGTTTCAATCAGGGTGTTGTCACAATCAATCTCGTTGACGTTGCGCTTTCCGCAAATAAGGACGAAGATGCTTTCTGGCGTATCTTTGATGAGCGCTTGGATTTGTGCCATCGTGCATTGCAGTGCCGTCATAAGCGCCTGAAGGGTACACTCTCCGATGTGGCTCCTATTCTGTGGCAGTATGGTGCGTTGGCTCGCCTTAAAAAGGGTGAGACTATTGACAAGCTGCTCTACAACGGCTATTCTACTATTAGCCTTGGTTACGCAGGTCTGTACGAGTGCTGCATGGCAATGTACGGCAAGAGCCACACTGACCCTGCCGTGAAGCCTTTTGCCTTGAAGGTTATGCAGCATATGAACGACAAGTGCAATGAGTGGAAGGCAGCCGAAAACATCGACTACTCTCTCTATGGCACGCCGCTGGAGTCCACGACCTACAAATTCGCCAAGTGCTTGCAGAAGCGCTTCGGTATCATCAAGGATGTTACCGACCATGAATACATCACCAACTCCTACCACGTCAATGTACGGGAGAAGATTGATGCGTTCAGCAAGCTGGCTTTTGAGAGCGAATTCCAGCGCCTGTCTCCGGGCGGTGCTATCAGCTATGTTGAGGTTCCTAATATGCAGGATAACCTTGAAGCTGTCATCGCCGTCATGCAGTTCATCTACGACCACATCATGTATGCAGAGCTGAACACTAAGAGTGATTACTGTCAGGTCTGTGGTTATGATGGAGAAATTCAGATTGTAAAGGACAACGGAAAACTTGTTTGGGAGTGTCCTCGTTGCCACAACCGTGACCAGCACAAGATGAATGTCGCCCGCCGCACCTGCGGCTATATTGGAACGCAGTATTGGAACCAGGGGCGTACGCAGGAAATTGCCGAGCGTGTAATGCACCTTTAACAGCCGTAGGTTGTTATTTTAACTACTACAACCAAAAATAGCCGCGATTTAGTCACAGCAAACTAAATTCGCAATATTGTTTTTTCGCGTCTAATCGTTAAATTGCCGCCTCTGCACAAACGCAGGGGCGGTTCTTTTTTGCGCAAAAAGCAATTAAATTATAAGCTATTTATTGTCATAAATGGAATTTTCTGGTATTTTCTACAATTATATCGTTAATAAAGGAAAAGTGCGTGTCAAGAAATTTGCAGAAATCTACAACTATATCGTAAATAAAGAAAAAATGTATGTCAAAAACGAGCGAAAATCTACAACTATATATGAAATATAACAACATACCTGAAATAAAAAAAACAGGTACGTCAAAGGATTTACCTGCCTCGAGACAGAAACTATTGCGTTTTACTGCAAGGTGAATATACTTGAGAAAACAATATAAAAGGAAGTGTACATATGGCAATAAAAGCACCTATCGAGCTCTACAGACGCAGTATACCAGAAGGTCTAAAGACCAAAGACCTGTTTTTTGTGGCTTTGCAGGATAAACTTACCGTCATAAAACCGAAAGAACTCAATAAAAACGGAATCAAGATAGTCGGCTATGTTGATGTTGAACAGGGCGACTTTACCGGCATTCAAAAAAATTGTATTTATCTTGGGAAAGGCAATGATAGAATACCTTTTGATGTCTACAACAAAAATGGTCTCAAAATTGTAGGCTATATTCCTGTCGAAGGAGAAAACGCATATATTGCTGTTGTTAAACCCATGAGTCCTGTCTTCGTTATCTTGTTCGGTACTTTGGTTGCTGTTTTTCTCATTGCGTTAATTGCTCTCGCTCTCAGTCATAAGTATGTGATGCCTATAAGCGAAACCAATACTGCTGTTGCGAGTAGTGCATCTTTGGTAGAAAACGCCGATATGCAGGCAACGCCTGAAGAAGCTAATTGATTTCCAAACTGAGCCACTTGTGAATAGCTATTGCATTTTGCTGCAAAGTTGATATGCTATAAGCATACTAAAAGTAAAACTGAATCACGCGAAAATCTAAATCGATACGAAAGTCGCCATTTTTTTTGATGGCGGCTTTTTTATTTGTAAAAATGGAGGGCAAAAGTATGAAAGTCATGAACACTGTGGACTATCTCAACGCTACCGAGAAGAAGGCTCCTTCTACCAGCAACGACATGTTCGCCTTGCTGATGCAGATGGCAAGCCTTTCACCTCGTCCTATCGCGAAGTGCGATGATGGATTCAGCCTGTCCATTCAGGCATCCTCTGCACATCACTGCAAGAAGGGCGAAAATGGCGTCTACAAGTCTGTCGAACTCGGTTGTCTTTCTTCTCCGGAAGAAAGCCTCTCTGAGTACGAAGACTGGGACGATTCTTCGACGTATGGCTACGTGCCTGTTGAGGTTGTCGATGCTATCATCGCAAAACACGGCGGGATAATCTTGCCGGACTAATCCGTTATCATAAAAATATATTAAAAAAGGAGATATTATATGTAGAGATTTAATAAGTTTTTGAGAAGAAATAAGAATTTTGAGGCAGCAAAACGTATCGCTTAGTTGCTTGGAAAAGGCTTTGGGGGAATGAAAACAATATCAGCAGGGTTATTGACTGTTTTGCTCACAAGCAATATAGCGGCCGTAGAAATTAACCCATGGTTAGCTGCTGGTATTATCATAGCTTTTATTGCAGCAAGGGCTATTGCGTATATCGCAGAGTTTTTGCGATTTAAAAGTTATAAAAAACGCAGGGCTATTGCTGTAATTGATGCTTTCATAGAAAGCTATAATGCAAGCAGCATCAATGATATTGTAAAAGATGTCATTGGAAAAATTCCCGAAGTTTTTAGGAAGTAAAAATAAAAAGACATTGGACTTTGTGACAGGAAGTCCGATGCCTTTTATAGTAAATTCAGAAAAAACGGAGGATTTATGATTCGTTTTAAAAAAGATATTCGTCCATACAATTGCTTTAGCAATTTTTATCCTTGCACCGTCGTCGTTGATGGAATGCAATTTAGGAGTGCAGAAGCTGCGTTTCAGGCACAAAAAGTTCCTTTAGAAAAGCGCCGTGATTTCATCTTCTGTACGCCATCTGCTGCAAAACATCTCGGCCGCCATGTTCCATTGCCTGCCGATTGGGACGATGTCCGGGATGAAGCCATGCACAAAGTTGTTTATGCCAAGTTTTCTAAGAACGAGAACCTTCGGCAAATTCTATTGTCCACCGAAGACGAAGAACTTGTCGAAGATACTACCGGATGGCACGACAACATCTGGGGCGACTGTTCGTGTCCTAAGTGCCAGTACATCAAGGGACGTAACAAGCTCGGCAAAATCCTGATGCAGGTGCGAGACGAAATTAAAACAGGTAAAATGCAGCATCCATAAAAACATCTTGCCGTCTGCTGCAAAGTAGTTATACTGAAGTCATCTAAAAAATAAAAAGCAATAAGCATTCAAAATCGATATACCGCTATCTCACACGAGATGGCGGTATTTTTGCTTTAGAAAGGATGTGTTTTCGCTGTAATTCATACTACACCAAGACAACCCAAAAGTAGATATAACCGTCAGACAGCAATAGTTGTCTGGGAATCAACAACAGTATAAGCCCCAATGCTGCTTATGCGTAATTTTGCGAAAGGAAGTAGAGAAAAATGTTTGCCGATATTGATGCCTCTAGCATCGTAAGTCTCATTGGTAAACCTGTCTGGGTATTCACTGAGGCTCGTAAATTCAATAGGAATGGTCGTATTTATACGGCATCTAATGTACGCAACGCCATTTATAAAGGAAGTATCCAAACGATACAGATTGAAACCGTACCTGTTTCGCAGGGCCCTTCTAAAGGATGGCTTCCTGCATGCTTTGCCAGTGTGACCGTTTCGATTCCTGATGAAAATGGAGTTAGCAAATATAGCCTTTATCTCGAACGGCAGCTTCTTAATGTTACTGTTTTTGAAACAGAAGAAGAAGCCAAACGAGAGATGGATGTTTTTGCTTCTCTCAAGGATACCTGTACCGGCACTGAGATGCAGCTGCGGAATTCAAAGAAAAACCTTTCCCTGTTCAAACAATTGGAGGAGAAATCGTCTTTGTGGAATCCAACCACCGATTTTGGCTCTTCTTTCCTACAATCTGACTACGAGGCTCTCTTAATTGACTGTGAGAAAATCATGGAAACGAAAGACGCCCTCAAGTGGATTTCTTCCAGTTTCCATATTCCGGAAGAAAAAATCACAATTTTGTTTGATACGGAATGCTTTGAAAAGAACTGCTTCGGAACATACCGTGTCAAAAGCCGTGAAATCCGATTTCCTTTGTATGATTCCCCAACTCGGAACTATGTCCACTTTGGCGTAGATGACAACGGGCGAATGGTTCATAAGGAAATCATCAATGGAGAAATTAAACCTTATAACACCTAAAGGAGAAAAAACAATGGATAATACTACTAATCCCGTTATCGACACCAAGAAGAATGCTGCCAAGTTTTACAAGGTCGTTGAAACGTACATCAAACGTGACGGTATCAATGACCTCATGGACTGGCTCGGCTCTACCGACTTTTTTGAGGCTCCCGCCTCTACAAGATTCCATGGTTCCTATGAAGGCGGTTTGTGTCAGCACAGCCTGAATGTCGGAAAGTGGCTGAATAAATTGGCAGAGGGGCTTTACCCCGGTCAGTATACGAAGGAAACGCTCACGCTTGTTGCATTGTTCCATGATGTCTGCAAGGCAAACTGCTACAAGACCAGTACCCGTAATGTAAAGAACGAACAGACTGGTCAGTGGGAGAAAGTTCCTTTCTTTGCATGGGAAGAAGTGCTCCCGTTTGGCGGCCACGGCAGTAAGTCGATGCATCTCGTTGAGAAGTTTGTAAAGCTGACCGACGAAGAGGCTTCTGCTATCAACTGTCATATGGGTTTTGTCAACCTGATGAGCAGTGATGTTGGCGGCATTTCCAGTGCCTTCACTTACAGTCCGCTCGTGTTTCTTACCCATGTGGCAGATATGTTTGCCACTTACATCGATAAGTGCTGAGAGGAGAACATATTTATGAAAATCAAACCTTGTCCTAAATGCGGTTGCTGCGAATATCTTGCAACCGCTCATGTGACGCAGACTTGGCTCATCAATCAGGATGGTGACTTCGTGGAATCTAAAACCGAGTGTGACGAAGTTTTGCACGCTCCTGACCCTGATGACATCTTTACCTGTTCGAATTGTGGGGAAGAAATCCCTCGCGATTTGATTACTCAGTAAGAAGGGAAATAACATGGATAAAAATGGTCGTGCAGTTAAACTCGCTAAGGATACACTTGATGAAATCGGCAATTTCGGCTTCGATAATGAGGCTTACGCCGAGACTATCTGCCGGGGACATCGTACCCTGCAGCAAAACTGGATGCGTATGTCTTTGAAGACTATTGCTAAGATGGCCGAAGTAGGAGACAAAGGTCTGTACGATGACCGCAACGAAAGTGCCGTAAAGATGGCACAGAAGATTCGCGATGCCATCGGCGACGATGTTCTTCCTTACATTTGATTTCACTGCAAGCGCTCGGCCCATTAGGGTCGGGCGTTTGCTTTTTGCTGCAAAGTAGATATACTGTGAGTATCCAAAAAATAAAAATTACTACGAATTAGAAATCGATGTGTCGCTATCTCTGATGAGGTGGCGACATATTTTTATGTAAAAAAGGAGCGTAAAATATGTCTACTAATAATCGCGAGTTTGATTTCTTTGCTCTCATGGCAAGTCTGGAAGCTCATATGCTTAAGGACCCTAATGTTCGTGATGCATCTCCCAGTGAAGCCTTGGAGAACTATTTTTCTCGCAAAGGTAAACGCAGCCAGCGTCGCAAGAATGCGTTCCGTGCGCAGCGTCATCGTCGTGATGTGATGGCAGAAAAGTTCGACACCACATCAAAAAACGATGGTATTCTGCGCAAGACGTACAAGGACGGCTACGCAAAATTTGAAAGTTCTCACGGTCGTGTGAAGAAGGAAGATAAGAGCAACAGTTATCACTGCAAGCATCCTCGCGAGCGTCGCCGTATTGAAGCCGCGAATAGCAAGTTGGCGGATTATATGCAGTCTGATATTTGCCTTGACCTCTATGATTCTGTTTTCGATGACGATGATGACTACGATACCTATATGGGACAGCTTTTTTATGACAATCTTGTCTATTTCCTTTGTGAAGAAAGTGGATGGTCTGAGGAAGATTTGCAGGGTATCGGCATCGTTGAGATGATGGATATTGCTTATGAGCTTGGCGCAGGAGAAAAGCTCGGTATCAACAAGAGAACTTTTGCTGTTCCGTGCAATGTGCGGGCTTATGATGGGCATATTTCTGTCGAGTGGATGTATGACCGTCTTAGTAGCAAGGCAAAAAAGCTTTTGGATGTTTGCCGCTCCTATATTTATGATGATAACACGGACTGGGATTATTCCTTGGATTTTAATTGTTAATTTGAAAGGAGAATAAAATGATTCACGAATATCAGTTCAGTATCGACTCTATCGATGCTGCCAACAAAGCAACGCATACCACCTATGCAGAAGACAGTATCTGCAACGGTCTTGCGAAAGGTCGTCGTATGCTTGATAAACTGTTTAAGGACGGTGCCCTCACTGCAGAACTGTGGCTCATGGGCGACCCCGCCGATGGTCGGCGGTCTTCGTTGAAGGCATTTTTCGACAGAGGAGACAACAAAGTACGCAAGGTGGAATGTTGAAAGTATTTTCACTGAAATTCCATTCAACATAATTTGACGTTCAAGGAGGATACAATTGGAAAATAATGGTTCTGTGACTATTGCAGTAAATGACTTTATCCATTCGCTTTACGCATACAAGAACATTTCTTTGTATGATGCGAATCATGTTTTTGATGAAGAAAAGTCTGTTCGCTGGAATAGGGAAGAAGTCGAACGACTAAACAACTCTTACGACAGCAGGCTTAGCGAAGCCTATACACAGGCTCGTTCGGAAGCTGCTGCTTTAAGCGCTCGTATTGCAACTGGCAACAATAGCGAAAAAACTCTTTCGCAGACTGCACAAGATATTATTCAGGACGATTTGCTCGATGAGCTTTTGAAAATCACTGATGATTTGAGTAGTAGCGATAATTCCTTAGAGCGACGCACTTACGCCATCGTTAATAAGTATTTGCAATTCGTTAAATCGATACTTGTTATCGAGGATAAGAATAAGCAGGAGCAAACCATTTCCGGCGAAAAGTGGCTGGACATTCGCGCTCCATTCTCTTTTCATCATAAAGATGTACTGTATTCGAATATTTTTACCGCTATCGCAGCAGTAAAATACGGTATATCTTTCGGCGAAGATACATCTTGTATCGAAAGTACAGCCACGGCAGCAAAAACGAATGCCTATATCCGCAAGAATAAGCTCAAACAAGTTGAGGATTGGGACAAACAGCGCGAGGAACAAATCACAGCAATTTTCGGTTCTGCTTTAGGCGAAGGTCTTTATGAAGAACTTCTGGCAACAGATAAGAAGAAAATCCTTGCCGCTGATAAGAATATCGGCGAATACGGTTCCATTCTCATGGCGATTCGGGAGAAAGCGCAGGAATCAATGATTGCAGATTTTCTGTCAAAGCAAAACCCAACCAAGCTGAAAAAATAAATCTTTCGCAAAACACCTCTTGTTATTTGCTGCAAAGTAAATACACTATATGTATTAAGATAAATAAAACACAGCATTCATAATGCTTCAAAATTTGTCTTAATACGTGAAAACGGCTATCGCTCTTTGAGTGGTAGCCGTTTTTTTGTTTATGGTTTGTTGCTAAAGCAACGAGCCTCCATTAAATAAAAAGTGAGGAAAAAAGAATGAGCAAGAAAATCAAGAGCATCAAGACGAAGAATGTCAAGTCCACCTCTGCTTCCGTTGCGACCAACGCTACACCCAACTTCTCCATCAACAGCAAACGCGAGATTCTTCCTATCTCCACGACCTCAAAGGGACTTTACAGCATGGGTAGAACCAACTGCTTTACAATGAAGAAGCTCGATGAGTTTATTACGAACTCGATTGAGGCTCGCCGAGATGACAAGACCGTTCCCATCATCCGCGTTGTCGCCGACTACTCCACTACTTTCAGACTGTGGGAACTTGCCGTTGTTGACTATAACACTTGCGGTATGACAAAGAAGGAGCTTTTTTCGAACTACTTCTGCGTTGGTGGCGAGAGCGGGGAAGGTGAAGGTCATATCGCTGGATTTGGCAGCACCGCAATCTTTACACTGACCCGTGGTACGCATCCGTTTTTCGTTGCATCTCAGAGCCATCTCTCCAACGACGCCTATTGCGTCAACGGAGGCTTGCAGGACGACCCTGTCACGCATCAGGCATACACCTACATTGAGCCGTGCAAGATGGAGGATTTCCTGCCTGAAAGTCTGAAAAACAAAAAGTACGGAACGCCAAACACCATTGTTCGTGTATACGTCGATGAGGAGACCATCCGCGATATGCTGCCGAATCAGAAGGGCTATAATCGCGAGACTAGAGCGATTGACCCTCAGACCATTCGTCTTGCATTTGCACAGCACATCTCTGTCGTGTATCGCGAGAAAATTTGTGGCCCCAACCCGATGGCATACATCTATGTTCAGGACTTGGAGTTCCACAAGACCAGCAGCCGACTCGACCTTTCCCTTGAAGATGATAAGACGAAATGGAACCGTCCTATCAAGGCATTTGATATGGATGCGGCCATTGCTGCCACCTCTGCGCAGAAGGCAAACTATTCCGGCACTGTTGTGTGCGGCAACGACTCTGTAAAGTACATCTACAAGTTCGGAACCGTTGACCACAATTACATCGACCACTTTGGTTTTATGGGCGTCGCACCTCTTTATGGGTACTGGGATGGTTCCATGAACAACTCCGGTTTTGATGTGATTGCTCACGGCCAGTCTATTGCCTCGAACCTGATTGAGGAGATTACAGGTCGTAAGCGTCACCCGTCCATGAACCATCTTATCGGTGAACTCATTATTCTGAATGCGCCCAAGGATAAGTTCCGGGTAACCGCAGATAAGAGCAGCCTTGATAAGAGCGATAAGACTTGGAGTCTTATCATCAGCGACATTAAGGCAAACAGCATTCTGCCCGCCTGCAAGACAGACGCAGGCACTTTGCGCGATATGTATGCGATGTATGCCAAGCGTTGCAGCAGCTGTGGTCTGCGTTTTGTCCGCAACTACTCTGTCGGCAGCAGCACCGGCACGAAGGCTCCCGCTATCATTGAGGTCGTTCTGCCTGACAACAGTATCGGTTATTACCTTCTGATGTGCAAGGCAAACGAGACTAAGAGCGGTCCTTCTCTGCGCGATGCGATGCCTCTGATTTCGTCCATGTTGATGATGGAAAGCAATGGCAAACGCGTTCTTGGCGCTTACTTCATTGCCGACCGTTTCTCGAACGGCTTCGTTCAGGACGTCAGCCGCCTCGTTGAGCCTATCAACCGGAACCGCACTGACCGTTTCGAGATTCGTGTTTGCGATACGAACACTCCGCTGGTTTTGGCTGTGCCCGCAGTTTCTGCGCAGGCAGCACCGGTGAATATCAATGTTGGTATCACCATCAAGAAAACCCGCTAAAAAAGCAATCTCTGCCACTTCTTTGTAATAGGGATGGCAACTTTGCGAGAAAGGAAACACATGGTAAATATCGGAAGTGTAGGCTATACATTCGATGGCATTGGTATGCTGATGATTGACGGCAAATGTGTTGACCGTAAAGAGGCTATCTCTGTCATTGGATGCAGCTCAGAAGATTTTGATAATCTGATGCTTGGCAACGCAAAGGGAGTTGAAGAGTCCGGAAAGATTCTTTTCCCGAATGCTACGCTGGCACAGATTCAGCTTTTCTGCTTGCAGCAGATTGTTGCGACCAGTAAAGCTGCATAAGTCAATGTCCGCTGCTCTTTTGAGTGGCGGATTTTTTTTTGTAAAAAAGTATTGCGTTTTGCTGCAAAGTTAATATCCTATAAGTATCATATAAATCAAAGTCTTAGACACCTTACTTTATCATTTCGAGCTTTCCCAAAAAGCTTGTAATGATAGCGTTGGATGTTTTCGTTTATAGAAATCGACTACAGTCGCTATCTTCGCAAGAAGATGAGCGGCTGTTTTTTGTTTTTATAAATGAAGTTAGACCTTGATGGCTATGATAATCCGTCCGTTTCTTATCACAAATCGAATAGTATCTAAGGAGGTACTTTTATGAACGCAATTTTCAATATCCTTTCTTTGGCTTTCTGGTACGGTTTTGTTTGGAAGAAGGTCGCTCATCTGCTTGGTGTGCGATACATCTCCATCGCCGACCTCCTTGCCTCCGCGAAAACCAAGGTGGTTGCCGCCGTTGACAACCTCGACCCCGAATACTGCTGCATCGCCTACAAGGTGTGCCGTGTTTCTCAGGGCATCGCTGGTGTCGTGGCCGTCTATAATTTCTTCGCAACGCGAGGGAATATTCTGGACCATGTCTTCGGCCTCATCGCTTCTATCTTGTTCATTGTGGGGATGAATAAGGTGTGCAAGCGAATTACCAAGCGCTTCTAACGAAACACTTGGAACCACCGCTGCTGTCCTTCGGGGCAGCAGTTTTTTTGTACATAAAATCAAGTCATAAAAAAGTTAATGCAATTTACACTTTTATGTTGTATAATAACAACCATATAGACAACATAGGAGATATTACAAAAAGTGTTAGGAGAATATAAATCATGGCGAATATATCTAATATGACACGTCAAGAATTTATTCAACTTCTTGAAAAGCGTGAAAAAAGGAGAAAAAAGCTTCGTCGGAAACGGCGGATTATCACTTTGATTCTTTTTTCGTTGGCTGTATGTATAACCAATACTGTTGTGGCATTCGCTGCTGAACAAGACACCCCACAAACGAAAATCACAATTAAAGTAGCAGAACCTGTCAAACTTGTCATCAAGGTTGCAAATCAAGATGGAAATGAAGAAACTTATGATGTAGTCCCCACTGATGATTCCTCATGTGTGCAGGAAATCATTTTTGACAATGTTGTTTTGCAAACGAACTTTGAGGAAGGCGAAGAACAGAAAAAAGAAGATACTGCCACTGTATCGAGTCAGGGGGATGATACCAGTGAACCCGTATCGGATGAGATACAGGAAACAGATGATGTTCAGGAATCTTCTGAAATCACTGACAGTCAAGACGTCGTATCGATTTATGAGGATACTTCGCAATACAAGAAGTACATGAATCTTTCGGATACCCAAAAAGAATATTTTTCTGATGCGGCCGAGGAATTTGGCGTAAGTGAGGCGATGGCTATAGGCATCTGCTATAACGAGTCCCGATTCGCCCCTACAGCCACAAATGTCAATACGAATGGCACTACGGATTGGGGAATTGCTCAGTGCAATGACACGACATTTTCTTATCTGAATTCAGTGCTTGGAATTTCTTCCATGTATGATGTTCTTGATATGCAGACCGGAATCCGCGCTTGCTGCGCTTTGTTAGCGCATTATAAAAGCATGGGATTGTCTGAAAACGATATCCTGTTAGCGTATCAGGAGGGGCTTGGCAATTACCAAGATGTTAAACAGGGCAAGGAAGAACCTTGGAAGGCTTATTACAACGTTTTGAAAAATATCGAGATTTATTCAACCTTGGTGAAAACCTAAGATGTATAGCGGTCTGTTGTCAGACCGCTATTTCTTTTTGTTGCGTTCTATTTTGATTGACTAATACGCCGTTTTCTGGTATAATATAAGTATTCGGTAAGTATGGCGCACTTTCGTGCCACAATGCAAAGGAGTTTTATTATGCACATGAAGAAAGCTTTATGTGTTTGTCTTTCTCTTGCTATCGCGGGTTCCGTTTTTGCGGGATGCAGCAGAGAACAAACACCGGAAGAAATCGAAGCTGCAAGTCTTGCTGCAGTTACACAGGAAGAACAGGCAACCGGAATGAAGCGTCTGGACAGCCCGAACCTTACGGATTACGAAAAGCCGTTGGCCAATTTCGTTTCCGGCATTCAGGCGAAGGATGCCGCAAAAATCGCAACAGCGCTTGGCTCAGTAAACATCTTTGGCGATACTCTTGATGGCTGGATTGTCAGTAATAACTATGAATCCTTGCAGACGGAGGATTTGCATGATATTAAAATCCAGTCCAGCAAAGACGGAAAAGTCGCAACAATCAATGTGTTCTTTGAAGAGCCCAATGAAGATAAGAGTAACTTCGTTGAATACAAAAGCGATTTTGACGGTAAGGAGTGGAATATCACCCCTCCGACCGGACTTTCTACCGACTATACCTTTTATGCGCCTGTCAGCTCCGTAAGTATCAATGATGTCGATATGTCGACATACGCCGCCAGTGACAGCAATTATGGATACGCGTTCAATCTTCCGAGAGTTATTGAGACGGACAGTTCTCCTGACTGCGTGTTGAATACAAGTATCGGTAAGTATTCTGGTAAAATCATCAACGCAAGCACATCTTCTTATGGCTCAGCATTGCCGATTGCTATGGCTGTGTTCACAGAAGACCAGAAGAAGGAAATCAATCAGTATTTTGTGGACTGTGCGAACAGCGTATTTGATATGATGCGTACGGGTGCTGATAGAGATTCTTACAGCGCATATTTGCTTGATTCCAATGCAGTATCTGCCATCTTCGATGTAGACGGAGATGATAAGCAAGCTGCTATTGCAAATGAAGCAAACGCCGTATCTCGTATCGAGGTATTGAGCGCCGAATCTGTGGCAGGATATCCTGATGCTTACATTTACCACTTTTCCAGCAGTGATTCCATCACTATGAATATTCGTTATAATGCAGTCTTGTCATCCGGCGAATGCCATCGATGCGCTGCTGTGACGATGACTTATACGAATGGTTCTTGGAAAATCGCAAAAATCAATTCTACTAACTCACTGTTCACGAATTTAACCGCATTCAACCCTGAATGGTGAGAATTTGAGTAAGGAAGGAAGTGATTCCGCACTTATCTTTGTGTGAGAGATAGTGCGTGGCATATGATTGGTGGACTTATCATTGCAACCATGGTCTGCATTGCTTTGTCGGGATTTTGCTTTATCGGGAATCAGTATGATTTGCTGCCAAGCTTTATTCTTGACGCTGGTCATTATGAGTTCGTTAATGTATTGTATTGCTTGTTTGCGATTGCGTCCTTTTTGTGCGCCTTGATTGCTTATAGGCTTTATAAGCGGGAAAAAGAATTTACAAATGGAACTCATGTCCCAACATTTATGGATTACATACGAGCAAATCAAAGTGAGTATGAAAAACTCTTTGAGGAATATCAGGGGGAAGAAGAACAGAAAAGTGAAATTCTTGTTCCAAGTGATGTAAAAGACAAGTTAGAAGAAGAAGACAGACAGAAAAAGCAACAACAGATTATTTCCCCGACTCTTGATGTTAAAAAAATCGGAGAGGGTGTCAAGGAACCAGAAAAGCAGGAAATCCAAACGCATTCTGCATCCGAAGTGGCTCATGTGACCGTTCCTTCGGAGCCTGCTCCCGTGGAAAGCCTGCCACCAATTTCTGTGCCCGTCTTCAAAGCCAAATCCATTTCAACCGTTACAACAAAGACCCCTGTCGCAGCGGAACCCAAGCCAGAACCCATTGTCCCGCCGCCTCCCATTCTTCCTAAAGTTTCTGTGGCTTCAAAGAAGGTTTCTGAAAAGGTAAGCGATGCTCTTCCGCCGTTCGACTTAGCTGTACAGGCATTAAAGAGCGCCGGTGTATCAGAAGCTCTTTATGCTGTCAACGAAAAAAAAGAAGGTGCTGTATGCTCGCTGCATAGTCAAAGTGAATGGTTTATCTTTAATTATGAGAACGGGAAAATGGCAAATACAAAGATTTACACTGATGAAATGGAAGCTGTAAAGGCGTTCGTTCATAATGTAAACGAACTGGCAAAAAATAAATGAGTTTTTCCCGTACATCTGTACGGGATTTTTTATTCTGTATTATGAGGTATTTTATGGCTAATAACAAAGATGTTTATCGAGTACATGACATTCAGAAAGATACTCGTGTTTTTCTGACAGTCTCCGACATTGCAAAAGCATTGGGCGTGACAAAAAATGCTTTTCAGACTCAGGTAAAAAATGATGTAAATTCTGTACCGTTTCCTGTAATCAAAATCGGAGATGTTATTCTCATTCCTCGCAAAAAGTTTTTAGATTATCTGGGATATGATTGCTACTCAGGAGAAAATGACTACTTTGGGTATCTTGTTCCTGATGAACCGCCCACTGTATTGCCCAAAATGTAATGGAGAATTTCTATGTATTTAATTATTGCAGAAAAAAGAAGCGCTGCCGAAAAAGTTGGCTCCTGCATTAAAGGGGAGTCTTTTAAGAAAGGCGATGGCTTTATTCAAAGCCAAAACTACTATATCACATGGTGTGCCGGACATCTGTATACGCTTCTTGATTTGGAAGAATATGACCCGAATTATGACCCGAATGAAAAACATAAGTGGACTATGGATGGACTTCCGTTCTGTCCTCCTCGTTTTCGATACAAAGTGTCCCAGCCAAAGGGAAATGCATCGATGTGTGCCACGGTAAGAAAGCAAACCAAGGTCATTAAAAAGCTGGCAAACGATGCATCTGTCTCGGCCATCTATCATTGCGGAGACTCCGATAGAGAAGGAGAGGTTATTGTTCGCAATGCTGTTCGTGCATTATTGAAAAGCAATAAACCGATTTATCGCATTTGGCTCAACTCCTATACAACGGAATCGGTCATGAAAGCACTTTCTGCAAAGGAGCCAGACAGTAATTATGACGGTTGGGATAATGCAGGTCTTGCGAGAGCGCATGAAGACTGGTTGTTTGGTATTAACGGGACGCGGTACTTGTCTTTGAAATCAGGCGTTCTTTTGCCTTGGGGACGCTGCAAGTATATCATTACAAAAGCAATCGTCGATAGGGAACGCGCAATTACCAACTTTGTTCCTGTGGACTACTTTGCTGTTGTTTCGAAGACGAATGTCAAGGGATACGATATTGAACTGACAAGCAAAAAAACATTCGATAAGGATTCCTCGCCTGATGCTGTAGCTCTTGCAAACAAGTATAATGCAGCGGGCGCAAAGGTCACATCCGTAAAGAAAGACCGTGTTACTGTAAATCCCGGAAGACTGTTCAGCACAACAGAACTGCAGGCTTTTGTTTCATCGCATTATAAGGGCACGGACCCCAAAGAAATTGAAGCGTCTTTGGAAGAACTTTATCAAAGCGGCTATACTACGTATCCAAGAACGAATTCAAGTTTTCTTACCGCAAGCGATGAACATGATGTAGACCTTGCCATTAACGCATTGAAGCGTGCTGGTTTTCAAAACCTTGTCAATAAACCAAAAAAGAAAAGCATTTACGATGATAGTAAGGTTGACGGACACTCTGCTCTGACTCCTACCAGTAATATCCCTGATATTTCAAAGCTGTCCCCGGCACAGAGAATAACCTATGAATGTATTCGTAATCGATTCTTGGCTGTTTTCTGTTCGGAAGATTGTTTGGCAGATAAAACTGTTATTACTATTCGTTGCGATGATGAAGATTTCCAGCTTACCGGAACCATCAATGTGGCAAAAGGTTGGTTGCAGTATGAGCCGTTTGGTCAAAAGGACAAGGAAGTACCTCCCTTGAACGACGGGGAATCCGTTCCTGTTGATTTTAAACCCGTTAAAAAACAGACTACGCCGCCAAAACGGTTTACTGTCGCCTCTTTTGGTGCATGGTGTAATGCTCCTTGGCGTAATGAGGATGATTCCGAGAAAACCGATTACACAGATGAAGAATGGAAGCGTATTTTGCATGAGGCCACTATTTGTACGGATGCAACGCGAACGCCTACCATAACAGAGTGTCGGAATGTCGGGTATATCAAACTGTCTAAGGGAACGTATTCTCCCGACACGAAAGGGTATCAGTTTGTTGATGCTTGTGAAAAGCTTGGACTTACATTTACTGTCAAGGAAGTCATGGATTTGTCTATGATGCTGTTTGATGTAAGAAAAGGAACCAGAACCATTGATGAATGTGTAAAGACAGCAATGGAGAAGTTGAATCTTATGTTTACACATAAAAACGCCGAAGTAGAAAATCTTCGCCCCGAAAACACCCCCATTTGTAAATGTCCAAAATGCGGTGGCAATATTATCGAGTGGAAAGAATCCTATTCCTGTTCAAATAAAGGCTGCCCTGCTGTTGTTTGGAAACACAGCAAGGTTCTTGAGAAAATCAACGGTAAAAAGAAGACATTCTCAAAGAAGGACGCCATCGCATTGTTTTCCGGTAAGCCTGTATCCGATAAAGGCTGTGTGAGTCAAAAGACGGGTAAAACCTATGACTGCCTTTTGTATCTCGACTTGACCGGAGAAAAGGCACAAATGAAAATCACATTTGATTCAGCAGCCAGCACCGGCAAAAGTGTTGGAGTATGTCCCGTATGCGGAAAGAAAATGGTGGAACGTCCGAATAGCTTTAGCTGTGAGAATTCCTCTTGCGGCTTTACTATCTGGAAGGAGACGAAACGATTCTCTGATATTTTGAAAATCGACGCAGAAAAGGCCAAGCAGCTTCTTGACGGGAAGGGCGTACCTTTTGAACTTACAAACAAGAAAAACGAAAAATACACTACCAATTTGCTTCTCACTGTAAGTGTTTATAATGGGAAACATTATCCGAAATTCGATTTGCCTGTAAAGCCTCCAAAAAAGTATTGAAATTTCCTTGCAATTTGCTGCAAAGTAAATATCATAAAACCATAATATAAATCAAATTTTAAGAGATTGCAGCCTCGTGTGGGAGGGTCTGCCGCTTTATACATTCAAATTCGGTATTTTAAGCCGCTATCTGTTTAAGGATGGCGGCTTTTTGTCGTCTTTGAATGTTTTTCTTTTTTATCTCGCTATCATTGCGAGTTTATATATAAACGCAAATCAAAAAAACAACCCGACTCTTAAAGGAATCGGGGCAAAACTCGAAAGGAGAGTTTAAAATGTTCGATGAACTCGAGTGCAGCTCGTCTGAGTTGATTAGTCTGTACGACTATGACCCGATGCGGGAGTATGAACTCCGGCTTGAATCCGAAATCGAAATCACAAATGAAAAACTGTGGTCTAATGAAGATGAGGATGATAAGCCCAAGAAGCGTCGCCGTTCCAGTGGTCGTCGTAAGATGCGAACAACTAAAAAAGCCGTGTAAACGTAAATCCAAAATCATTGAGGAGGTAAATCGCAATGAAGAAGAACAGCAAAACCGTAGTGAGTGTGGATGTTTCTAATGTTCGCACACGGAACACCTGGGGCTCCGTAAAGCCCTACACGCGTGTTGAGATGCCCAAGACTGCTTATAAAAGGCAGGGGAAAGGGCGCACTCCTCGCGGCGAGCGATAATATCGCTATTGGCAGACTGGTTTTGTACCAGCCTGCCATTTTTGTTCTCAAAATGAACGCACAGTTGTATAAAACCACTTTTTGTGGTATAATATAAGTAAAGAACAAAAGTATTCGTTTGTGCTATGTGTGAAGAGGTGAATTGAATTTTGGATATTAGCGCATTGAAGATAGCCCCTGCTAAAGCAGGGCAATTAAGAAATAAAGGAATCGGAACGGTAGAGCAATTATTGACCACTTATCCGATTCGATATCAGGATTATAGAAAAAGAACGTCATTAACTGAACTGTCAAACCACATAGGCCAGTCGATTACGGTTGTTGGTGAAGTATGTAATCTTCGTGGAAATTACCAGAAAGGTATGGTTCTGTGTTCGCTCACGGACCATAAAGGCAACTTTGTCAATATCGCATGGTTTAATCAGATTTTCATAATGAAGCAACTATGGAACGGTTGCAATATTCTGGTTCATGGGAAGCTCGCCTACAACGATACATATAAAAATTATAATATTGCCGGACCTACTTATTTCTCTTTGAATATCGGAACAGGGGATGACCTTATTCCTGTGTATCCAAGCATCAAAGGAATGTCCAGCAACTATTACAACGACTGTCTGATAAAGGCTCAGAATCTCTATGCATTTACTCCGTCAATTTTGAGGAATCCCATCAATACAGCTACTGAGGAAAATTTGAAGTTACTTCCTCAAAGAGATTTTATCAGGATTGTACATCATCCGCAGACTGATGAGGATTTAAAAGCTATCGAGAGACGAAAGGCTGCCGAAGTTCTCATTCCATTTGCGAAAGAGCTTACAAACAGAGAATCTGTTATCGCTGCACCAAGATATACTGAAATCAATCTTGCAAAAACAAATAATCTGATTCACAGCGTTACAGCTTCTTTGCCCTTTGAATTGACCGAAGACCAAAAATCTGCGGTCAATGCCTTGCTAAGTGATGTGAAAGCTGGCAGAAGAATCAATGCTCTGATTCAAGGCGATGTTGGCTGCGGCAAAACAGTAATCGCGGAGCTTATCTCGGCCATTTTTGCTGTAAATGGATATCAGTGTGTAGTTATGGCTCCGACCAAAATCTTGGCAACTCAGCATTACGAAGACTTTAAAAAGCTTCTCACACCTGTTGGTATTGAGGTAGAGCTTTTGGTTGAAGGGCAAAAAGCAGCCGAGAGAAAGAAAACTATTGCGCGAATCAAAGACGGTTCTGTGAAAATCATTATCGGAACAAGTTCTGTGCTGTCGGAGAAAGTTGAATACAAAGACCTTGCGCTTTTGATAACAGATGAAGAGCATCGGTTTGGTGTTGCACAGCGAGAAGCTTTAATGGAAAAAGCCAAGGATGGAATCCATTGCATTAGTATGTCTGCTACACCTATTCCGCGCAGTTTGGCATTAGCTATAAATGGAAATAGCACGAGAATCATCGATGTTAAAACTATGCCGAGCGGGCGAAAACCGGTACAGACCATTCTTTTTGGTAACGAGGAGAAAACATACGAGGCTATGTACCGTCAAATCGCAGAAGGGCATCAATGCTATATCGTCTGTCCTTTGGTCGATAAGTCAGACTCGGAATCTATGGAAAATGTAGAGTCCGTGGATGAAACTTATCAAAAAGCAACCGATTACTTCCAGACGCATCATCCCTCTGTAAAGATTGCTGCTATCACCGGTAAAACAAAGAAGGTTGAACAGCAGAAGATTCTGAACGCTTATGTTGCTGGCAATATCCATGTCCTGATTGCAACAACTATTGTCGAGGTTGGCGTAAACGTTCCGAATGCTACAGTTATGGTCATTAAAAATGCCGAGCGATTCGGACTAGCACAGCTTCACCAGCTAAGAGGGCGCGTCGGTAGAAGTTCAACACAATCTTATTGTGTTTTGCTCAGTAAGGACAAAGAGAATCCTCGGCTTCTCACTATGGTGAGGACGACGGACGGATTCGAAATTGCGAAAGCTGACCTCGAACAAAGAGGTGCTGGAGACCTGATTGGCGTTGAACAAAGCGGATTTAATAAAGTTCTGACCTGTATGGCGCAGCATAAAGAGCTTTACAATGCAATCTTGTCAGAAATCGGAAAAACAATTTGAGATGATAGCTGCCAGTGATGGCAGCTATTTTTTGAAAACTTTTTTAGAAAAATACTTGCTATTTGCTGCAAAGTAAATATACTCAAGACATCACAAAAATAAAACACTCCTTAACGAGCCACGCTGTAATTTATAATCAGCTTTAAAGCTGCTATCTCAAACGAGATGGCGGCTTTTTTGTTTTTATTTTTGTTTTTCACGTCGCAAGACGAATTCGCGATGCGGGGACGCGGATTATATAATCCACTCTTTTGAGTGGTTTCATCGGAGCGATTCGATGTTTTATTTATAAAACCACTCATCGAGTGGCAGCGCTGAAGTGATTTGGCGAAAAAAATAAAGAAAAAACAAAAAATAATTTATGTACTGGAGGTACACTGCAATGACAAATACGAACATTTACACCCGCCTGAACAACCTCGTTTGCGCCCTTCGTGCCGACGAAGACAACTGTGACCTTGTTGGAACTGTCAGGGATACAGTTGATTCGTGCCGCAATTATGTCGGCATGGTCGACTGCATGGAAGCGAACATCCGAACGGCTCGCGAGACCATGGATGCTGAGGATTTTCGTCGCAGAGTTCAGACTCTCGACATGAATCGCCGCACAGCACATGAAGGGCTCATGATTGATGTTAACATGCTTAACAAAATCTGTGCCAACATCGGTATCCAGCCTGTCGCTGATGTGGACGAGGACAACCGCGAGAGCTACTACTCGTTCGCCAAAAAGGTTGCTGAGGCAGCTGAGTTAGGTGAATTCCAAGAGTGGTAATTCTCTCCTCAGACAAGCGCTTTCCCTCACGGGCAGGCGCTTTTTTTGTGCCTCCTGTTGTGGTATAATATAAGAAAAACCATAGCGAAAAGGAGACAATCATGAGTAACATTGAAAGAATCGAAAAGCTCGCTTCCGCTGTTGATGTAGATATGCAGGAAGACGTGGAAAGCGTTGTTATTAACGCCGGAAAATACGTTGCCGCTGTAACGGAGATGGAATGCTCCGTCAGAAACATGCAAGGCTTAAAAGGTCAGGACTATCGTGACAGGGTAAGTCAGACTGATGCTGCAAGAACGCGTGCGCATAACGCGTTTATCGATGCAGTCAATCTTGCTAATCGTTTGGCTGAATCCGTCAACGTTGAAAAAATCTACACCGGAAGCTCCGAACGACGCGCATATGGTGACTTTGCCTTTGCCATCGTAAAGGAAATCTTCGAGAGTCGAAAGTAACTCATGCCGTCCCGCTTATTGCGGGGCGGTTTTTTGTTGCTATTTGCTGCAAAGTACATATAATTCAATATATAAGATAAATCATAGTCTTTTATTCTATCTGGTAACGACAGAAAAGTTTATCTTATATTCAAAATCTGATTTTAGCAGTCATCCTCTTCATGCAGGGTGACTGCTATTTTTTGTGAAAGGAGAAAACTCATGGATTATAAGAAATTCTATAACCAGCTTATGAACAAGGATTTCAAACCGAAGCCGAATACCTTTTTTACTTCTGGTGAGTACAAGAACTATTCTGAGGTTCAGGTTGGTGCTGTTGTTTCTACCGCAGTGGATTACATTCGTAATGTGCTGCACTTTGACATCCCACAATATGAAATCATGCGTCGTTCATCTGTGCCTGTTTTTGTCCAGTATAACGAAAACGGAAACACAGCATACACGGATGGTTCCAAAATTATAATGAATGCCGCCAATGACCTCGTTGCAAACTACAAATCCATCTACATGCAGCACGCATCACTGCAGGGTATGCTGCGCCACGAGACTGCGCACATCCTGTTTACGGACACTTCTGTAATTGCCAAATGGTGTAAGGCTCTTGTTTACGGGAGTATGCTTCACCAGCCGGACAATGTGAACACTCCGGACGGCAAAGAAATCATAAAACGCCTTGCGGATGACCCTGTCTTTGCGGGTGTCTATGCTAACCTTGCAAAACGCATTGAAAACAGTGTGGAAGACGGCTATATCGAGGCTGAGCTCGACACCATCAATGATGGTATGGGTGATACGATTCGGTATCTTGCAACCACAAATGCAGCCATGATTGAACAGCTGATGGATGCGGACGGATTCAACTATGAAAAGTATGACAGCAAGTTCAATGCTGTCGCAACTTTCATCCTCGTGTACGCAAAGTTCGGTTATGAGTTCACTAATGTTCCTGAGGACATGGTGCCGTTCTTTGATACACTGAAAGGTATCATTAAGGAGTGTATTTCCAGCCGCGTACCGACTACCAGAATAGCCAATATCAACAAGCTTATGATTGCCATGTATCCCGTTCTGAAAGAACAGATTGAGAATGTCAGTGATGCAATCAACGACCAGATGCAGTCAAGCGGTCCTTCCGGTGAGAACAATGACAGTGAAGGCCAGCGTGGTGAAGGGTCTGGTTCCGGCTCTGACGGTTCTGATGAATCCGATGAATCCGGTTCGTCTGACAGCCAGTCTAAGTCCGGCAAAGGCAAGCAAGGCAATGGTGCTGGTGGTTCTATGAGTGGTTCCGATACCATCCTTATTCGTTCCGATAAAAAGACGGACGAGAACAACGAAAGCGGTTCTGACGAGGATAGTGACAAAAAGGGAGAAACATCTTCCGAGAAGAACGATTCTGCCAGCCAAGATGCTTCTGATTCTTCGACTGGCAAGTCCGGGTCTGACAAAAAGGACACGAGTGATGGCAGCAATTCTTCCTCTAAAGGCAATAAGACGGATAGTTCTGATAAAGGCTCCGGCTCTGATTCCAAGAATGCAGACGGCACATCCGAAACGGATGCAAAACCGAATGGGAGCAAGTCTGATGAAGGGAAATCTGATAAGGATACCAAAGCAGAGGGCGGCAAGGATGGAAAGAATACATCCGCTGAACCTAAAAAGATGACTGCCAAAGAAGCCGAGAAAATCAAAAAGGAAATCGATGACATTTCTCAGAAAGTTCCTTCTTCGGATAACAATGATTGCACTGATTCTTCGTGCAAGACTTCTTCCATCTTTAACAGCAACAATGTTGGAACTGATGCGAAGAACAATGCTGGTGAAAATGTGCGTCAGCAATCCAAGCAGGAGGTAGGCAAGAATCCTCAAGACAAGGAGATTCGGAATATTCCGGGTGGTTCTGGTCTTCCGGAAAAATCAGCCTATGATGATGTCACTTCGATTGTTAGCGACATGCAGAGAACCGCTGCGGAAGCAAAAACCGAAAAGCAGCGCGAAAAAGATTTGAGAGAGGAAGCTGCCGAGCTTACCGATAAGTACAAAAATATGCTGGCTCAGCAAAAGCGTCCTGATATCGGTTATTTCAACCAAAAAGCGCGTTTTCTCGATGGTATAGGAAGCATCAGCATCACTCGCGTGGTAACACCTCCGGTAGGCGCAGAAAGCGTTTATCAGGCTGTTGCGGGGGTGGTCAAGAGTGTATCCCGGCCTACACAAAGAGAAATCATTAAGGCTATCAAGGACAAGAGAAACGGCTATAAGCTTACCGGCCTTACAATGGGTCGAAGAGTCGAAGCCAGTCTTATCCATCACAATGATGGCAAGTATTTTTCCAAGAGTAAATCTCCGGAAGATGTTCCTGAGCTGTGTGTAGGTGTTTTGCTCGACCAGTCCGAGTCTACAATGGGTGAGATTATCAACTATGAACGCTTACTGGCGCTGACTATCGAGGATATGTGTCGTTCGATTGAAATCCCCGCGATTATCAATGGATACAGCGGTGGCGGTGGTACAGTAAGGATTATTTCCTATGTTGAGCCGAATTCCGTAGACCGGAAAAACGCTCTTCGGTTGACTTCTATGCGTGCTGATGGCGGTACTCCTACCGCAGAAGCGCTTGCATATATGCTGAACCGGCTGGAAAAGCGCCCTGAGCCTTCGAAGATTTTGTTTGTTGTTACTGACGGAAACAGCAACAATAAAGCATATCTTCCGATGCTTTTGGCCGAGGCAAAGCGAAATCATATCATGGTCATTGCTGCAGGCATCGGTGCTTGTCGCCAAAGTATTCATTCGGAGTTTCCTGAAAACTTCTTGGATATCAGCGATATGAACAGCATGCCTCGCAACATCTGTAATATCATCAAACGTAAACTTGTCAAATAAAGGAGGACGAGAATTATGTTGTACGGGCTGATGCAGTCCGATGGGAAAATCATCCGCAAAGAGGCTGAGCTCTATAAGCTTCTTATCACAGCAACCGACAAGGATGGCAAGCGTTTCAACAAAAAGACTTCTGCGACTGTAAAGGTTGGAGATATCGTCTATCGTGAACGCTATGTATCCGCCATTTTTGAGTGTACATGCGACACATCCGATGGACAGTCTGCACGCACTCATCTTGGTCATACTTACAAGAAAACCGGAATGATTCGCGCCCCGTTTAAGGTGGTTGCTATCGATACCTAAAAAATATGCCGCTGTCTCGAAAGAGATAGCGGTTTTTTTCTTATGTATGCTGTTTTTTTATGCCCCCTATTTCGCTAAATTCTTATTTAGCGAAGTTATGCCACGCTTGTTTTTATGTGGGAATTTACTCCCCTCGCTTTCGTTACTTGCATTTTTTAACGCAAATTTGCAGGACTTAATGCAAGATGTAGCTTTTAGTTTTGCAAATATTGCCAAGCGTCTGCACAAGAGCGATTCTACAGTCTCCTGCGAAATCATTCGCAACCGTTATCAAGTTAAAACCAGCGCCAACCACACCGCGCTCTGTGCCCGTGTAAATGTCTGCACAATGGCAAACCTTTGCAATACCGATTGTAACCGTACAAGCTGCGCTGATTGCGCCGAGGTCTGTCATGTGACCACCGCCAAACTACCGGCTACGCCATTGCGCATATCATTCTTGCAAAATCTATCGATGACTGTTACGATTTTCCTAAAACATATTTATCTTTTCGTCTTATTATATTATATTTATAGTATAGTTGTCATCGCAAAAGAAGATATAAGCTCTGAGTTTATCGCTCATGTAAATACATATTGTGTAATGAATATGGTATAATCCGATTTGTATAACACAAACCAAAGGAGAAAAATTAAGTGGAGAAAGCATCGTACAGTCTTAGCGCTATCTGGCATTGCAAGCAATTAGTACAGAACACTTCTTGGAGTACGCGGCTAAAATCAGAACACTATTCGAGAAGTGCGGAGATAAATAGCTTGTTTGCTTCGTGCCAAGAACTCCTAAACAGCATACTATTTTGCCCAGACCTCTCCCCTGCTTATGACTATCAGCAAATGGTCATTTCCAAAAAGTATACAAAAGCCCAGCTCGACAACCAGCTACGCGTTTGCCGTTCTTTTGCTAATGCTCAAATTTCGCTTATCGAAGATGCGATAAAAGATGGTTCTGTGGATTGCGTGCCCTAATTGTTTCTCATACAAGGCAGTTCGCCAAGCCGGAGGCTGCCAACAAGTCGAAAGCTAAGCACTTAGAATTGACACACTTCTGTCCATCACAGAGTGGACTTGCCCGGCGTAGGAATTGCAAAACATATAACTCTCCCCTCCCCTATTGCGATTACAGCCACCAAATGTAGCAAACCTGTTTGTGTTAGTCTTTCGGTCAGAAACAGAGTCCTTCCTTGTGCTGTGGTGTGACAGTTTTCTACATAGATTAACTCTGAGAGATTTTTTTGTTTCTGTTGCTCCAACAAGATTGCCTCGGCATAATTCGGCAAAGTTCGTAGCGCAAATATAGCCTTATAAACCCGTTCTTGGTTGCAATATCGAATTCTGAAAAGACTCACCCCGCATCGAGGTGAGTGGTATGAAAAAAAGATATTCTTTTATGCGGTTTTCTCCGGCATATACGATAGAATCGTATATAGTGGCAAAAATCTGACAAATTCGGGTGCAAGGTGTCTGCGCACTTCTGCAAATACACACCATTTTATCGACATCTCAGACAAACTGTTCGAGTAAGAAGCGCTTTTCGGTAGTGTTGGCAGTGCTTGCTGTCTCTCAGAGTTACATCGCCCACAATACCAGCGCCGCGACTACAGCAACAGCTACAAGCTGCCGTTACCAAAATAGCCATAATCGTTTGCCATAGTACACTACCTCATTCACTATATTTGTCCTTGTTCCCTGTGAGAATATCCTCGCAGACAGACGCATACTCCGGCAGCATCTCCAAGAACGGCGTCCAGCGCAGACGCACTTCCTTGGTTTCCATCTCATCCAGATTACTGCTGTCATTCCAGCTTTCCGTTTCTAAAACGACATCGGTCACAATTTCGCTGAACAGACGGTACGCTAAGTTGTGCGCTGTGTGGAAACTGCAATATTCCTCGCCCAGCCGCTTATCTGGATTTATAGTCATGAGAACATACCCGATTTTCTCGGACCAGACAAGGTCTAAGTTGGAATGCCGGTGGATGTACCCGGAGAAAGCATCGGCAATACGGTCCATTTCGGCATCACGCTTTATATACTTAACATTCATGGTGCTTGTCCTCCAAAATCCTTATAGTCTCAATCTCGGATGCGCCGAGCACAGGAGTGAAGTGGTGTGGCTCGATTACAGAGAGGTACGCATCTTCCGCACCGTTCTCAGGATAGAACTCATCCACAACGCCGCGATGCTCCACGGTATCATTGCTGCGTGTCCATGCGATTCGAGTTCCACAGGAGCATTTTGCCATTACATTGATAATTTCATTTCGTATCATTATTTGCCTCGCATCATTCATAGAAAGGGAGTTTCTTACTAAACTTTGTAGCCAGCTCTCGTGCTGCGATTCGTTCCGCAGCCAGATGGTATCGTTCATCACTGTCTGGCTCTGTAGCTTCAACCTCTGCTTTCATTGTGTTCTCGTACTGGAGTAACGCTCTGCAGATGACATCTATATCGAACTGCCGGGTCGGGCCAAGGTCGTAATATTTGTTTCGTCCTGCGGGAAGTGTTGGGATGTTCATACCTGTGCTCCTTTCTCAGTCTCCTTCTTTGGACTCTTCGGCTTCATACGGTGCAGTGTATTTGCACTCAGGGAAGTTCTTGCAGCCATAGAATTGACTGCCCGGCTTCGGACCAAACTTTGCAACGCGGAGCACCAGAGCACCGCCGCACAATGGGCAGACCTTTCCAGATTCTTTCTTTTTCTTTTCCAATACGTCTTTCGGAATAGAACCTGTCTCAATCCACTTACGGAATTGCGTGACAGACATACTGTACTCAATGCCGTCTTTGTCTTTCAGGTCGATTCTGACGGCTCCGTCAATGTAGTTTGTCAGCATGTATTTCTTCTGTTTTTCAGTGAGAGGGGTCCACGAATATATGTGTTCAGAAAAACAGATTATACAGCTGTTGGGAACAAGCCTGTGGCGTGGATAATTAGAATAATTTGTCATGTCAATTGCCTCAAATGCAGTGAATTTGGCTGCCATAGTCAGTGATATACACTCCAACTGTGTAGTTGGGGTGTTTTTCTCTCTTTACCAAAATTATATCAAACTGCGCATCCTATAATTTGGACTTCCAGCAAGAATACATCATCTTCGGGATAATGTACAAAAACTACAAGCCATTTTTGTCATGCAATACCTAAAACGGATTGTATTTGTTTTGCTTTTCGAGAGCATTCTATTCTTGCTGTCTTGTTCTCGGCGCATCCGACAGCCGACGAGATTCTTAACGAGGTAATTGCCAATTCCTTTTTTTGTTTTTGATTTTTTGTTTTCAGAAGACACATATTACTTCGTACCGTGGAGAACTGTGCTGTCTATAACAACTGTAATTTCTTAGTATGTTCGATGTCCTATTCCGCGCAATCTGACCAAAGAGAGATTTTTACACTTCAAAACCGTAAAAAACTACGTTTAGATATGCTGAGAACCCATTCGCTGCTCTCCCCTTCCCTGTTTCTAATCAAACCTCCTTGTTTATAAAAGGAGTTTTTTTGTTGCCCTTTTTTAAAAAATGCACTTCAAATAGTACGCAGACGAATACTATCTGTTAAACTATTGCAGATAAATACAATATGTAATGTTGTAATTCTCTGTTTTGTTAGTTTTTTTCTCGTCACTATTGTTATTTAGAACACATTTTCCAAATTATTTGAGGTACTATTGCAGATTTTGAAAAAAGAAACTCCTTTTATCAAAGCAAAGTCTATTTTACTTTTGCTCTGAGGACTCTCTGGTATAGCAGAGAAATAAGCGAAGCATCACAAGATTTCTCGTAATTTTTAAAAAAACTTCTCCCTTTCTGATTTAGAAAGCCATTAAAAAACGAGCATTTTATTTCGATACTTCGTTGTATTTACTTTTTCTGTTTTTTAAAAAATAAAACTCCTTTTATTGTGTAAAGCTCCTTCCTTTACACGCTTATCCTCGTCCGCTCTCCTTCCCTGTTACTTGTCTTGAACGGAATTCTTTCCGGCAAGAACAAGTTTTTGCCGGAATTTAATATTTTGAAAAACAAAACTCCCTTTATCAAAATGCAAAAAAGTAACTCCCCTTATCAAATCTAAAAAACAAAACTCCTTTTATCGAAATTTATCGCGCAATCTGAAAAAAGAAACTCCGTTTGGTTCAACAAAACTGCTTCGTCATATCTTATGTAGTCTTTTGTTCCACATATAGGATAATATACGGTTCAAATCATAAAACTTCACCTGTATTTCACGATGCAACGATATAACGCAAGCCATTTTTTAAAAAATAAAACTCCTTTTATTCTTCATTCCACTCCCCTACCGTCCATACCAGACGTAGCTTTCCATTGCAAAATCCAATTTTTGAAACAATAAAACTCCTTTTCTTAAAATTTGAAAAAAGAAACTCCTTTTATGAATGGCTCAACTGTCGCGTTTAACAAGGAAAAATAATGGTAATGCTGCAATCAGGTTCGTTTTGCGCAGGAGTAGTATGAGATACAAACATTCTGCGTCCAGAGCTCATTTTTTAAAAAAAATCTCTCCCCTTTATCTTGTGAGCAGTGTTTCAAAAGCACACAATTTATAACGGTATATCGATGATATATACTGTCCTATTTTTAAAAAAACAAACCTCCTTTTATGGCTGACGCCATCGCTATAAGCCCTTTCACCTCTCCCCTTCCACACCAGTGATGCAAAAAGTATCACGACAGACATGGAATTCTCTCAGACTGTCCATAATTTTTGCAACAAAAGACTCCTTTTCTCAAATTTTGGAAAACAAACCTCCCTTTCTCAAATTTTGAAAAAAGAAACTCCTTTTGTCGGCACTCCCCTACCCTTCTCCATTGCAGCGATAAAGACAACTGATGTCTGACGCCGCGTATGGATGAAGCAAAATATTTTCTCGGCCTTAGTTTTACGGTGGGGTCTTTCTTTGAAATTTTAAAAAACAAAACTCCTTTTATCGTATCCGCTGGCACTCCCCTCTTCCTTGACGGCGTACAGAAAACGCCGTTCAGTCAGGTGCAAATCATCTAATACGACAAGTTATTCTGCCATGTGAATGCTATTTGTCAGTCATGCTCTATCTCAAAAGGAGTTTTGTTGATTACAATATTATCAAAAATTCTCCCTTTGACCCATCAATTCGACTCCCTCCGAAAGTGAAAAAAACTCCTTTTGAGCATCAACAAAACTCCCACCCTACATATATATAATAAATAGAAATAAAGAGATAAAAAATAAAATTATTATTTTTAAAAATAACGACAGACAATAAAACTCCCTTTATCACAAAAGGGAAAATCTTATTGACAACTTCCCCTTTATGGTGTAGTATGTACTTACGAAAAAAGGCCGAGAAAGCTTATAACGGGCGTTGTAGGATGTCGGGCTTCATCTAATAGAAAGCCGGTTACTATTTATGGCAAAGGAAAAGAAAACTGTTATCGAGGGCGAGGTTCTGGATAGTCAGAACCATCACTTCCCTGCTCGGAACAAACTATCCGTTACGAGTATGACGGTAGTGACCAAAAGTAATGAGCTGATACAAAAGACTCGTTACTCTCTTCCAAAAACACAGCAGAAGTTGCTCCTTGCAATGATTGCGCAAATCAACCCCAAGGAAGATACTGACCCGAATAAGGTCTATACGATGTCTTTTAGTAATTTCTCCCGTCTGACAGGTGCAGACACTCGCAGCTCGTCTTACAGGACTTATCTTAAAAATACCATCAAAAAACTGGCCGACTCGAGTTTCTGGGTGGATGATGGTGCAAAATCCAGTGATTTGTATCGCTGGATTAGCGGCGGAACGAATATCGATTTCGAGAATAAGACCATCAATATGCGATTCTCTCCGGAGATATTCCCCTATTTAACGCAGCTCAAATCCAACTATACAAGCTTCGATGTAGAATATTTGCTTAAAATGAACAGCACATATTCTATGCGTATTTATGAGATTATCCTCTCTTATGATAACGGCGAGGCAGATTACGGATACACCAATGGCATCGTATTTCAGCCTGCAACGGATGAATTTCTGAGAGCCAAGTTCCCAAAAAGCGCAAAACGTCTTCATGGATTCAAGTATAAGGTTTTCAATATACAGGATTTGAAGCTTCAGCTCTCCCCTGCCCCGGATGATGGCAAGGGTGGAAAACAGGATAAGCCCTTAACGGAGAAATATGCGAGCTACAAAGATTTTGACAAAAATGTTCTTACCAAAGCAAAGGAAGAAATAAATGCTGTTTCCAATCTCTGGTTTGATTATATTCCTGCACGAATTGCCGGAGAAGGCCGTAAGGGATATCAGCTGCTCTATCTTTTTATTCGTTATAAAACCGCTGAGGAACTTGAGGAAATCAGAGAAAATAGTGTAGTATCTATCTATGATGATATTATCGTAGAAGACCGCAAAAACAGAAAACATAAAGATTCTGTTGCTGTTCCTGAAATTAGCAGAGGCTTGATATCTGCTGACATTTGTAAGTTGTCGGTGACAAGGGCAACCAGAGAGCTTGAAAAACTGGCAGACTATGAATCTATCCATGATAAATTGGGAAATGATTTTGAGTCCATGATATCGGGTGTTCTTGTTTATGTGGCTAGAACATTAACAAATAAAAATCCGAGAAAGGCAAACCTTGCAAAAGAAACATTAGATGCTTTAAATCGTGTTTTGGAGCATAATGAAAACCTTAAATATTGGGTTGTTGGCATGGCTCAAATGATGATTGAAAAAAGAGATGCTGGCAAGTTGAAGTCAGCGCAATACAATGCTGCAATCGTAGTTAATGCGATTGAAGATGTTAAAATCATTGAGGATGGAAAGCAGAAACTTAAAGCGATAGAGAGCGGACAGGCTGATAAGTTTAACCAGCGTTGGATGAGTCAGTTCGATGAATAAGACACCTGCCCCCTATTCTATTTGCTAATTCACAATAGCAGCAAAACACTCCCGCAGCCAGACGGCACGGGAGTATTTTTTGTGCAAAATTTAGGAGCAACAGAAACTATTGATTCTTGCGTTTTTACTTTTTGTATAAAGGTGTTGAGAAAATCTGCAAATATAGGAGCAACAGAAACATTTGAAATAAGAGTTTTCACTTATAGAAACTGGCGACATTTATCCCCTATATATTGTTGACATTGCCTTCTAACATGATATAATTATAGAATAAACAGCAACAGAAACTTTATACTTACAGATTTTACTTGTGAATTGAACGGAGATAAAAATGAGCGCTAAAATCATAACTATAGCTATTGAAAAAGGCGGCTCTGGAAAAACGGTGACCGCCTCTAATCTTGCATACCTGATGGGTGATGAAGGCAAAAAGGTGCTGTGTGTGGATACAGACCCGCAGGGCAATTTGACATTTGCTCTTTCTGGCGGCAACAGTATTACGAGCGGCATTTATCATGGCAAAGCGTTGTACGATTTGTTTGACGGATTCAGGTATACCCATACGCGTGACTACATCGTAGAAACCGAGTATGAGAATGTTGATATGATACCGGCGAGCAGCCAAACACCTCGTATCAACAAGCGTCTGCAAGACTTATATGAAGATGCACAGCAATTTAAGGATGGAGACCCAAAAAAGCTATCGAGCATGGGTGACTTCCTTCTCTATTTCTTGAATCAGGTGCGCGATGATTACGACTATATCATCATCGACACACAGCCCACTCGCGACAGCCAGATACTTTCCAATGCCATCGCAGCGGCGGATTATGTGCTGATTCCGATGCAGTGTGATGCTTTTTCCGAAGATTCTGCTTTTCGCACCTATTCGATTTGCAGTAAGTTGAGCAAGGACCCGGCGTCCAGACTCAAAGGTATTGGTGTAGTCCTTACGATGGTAGACAAAGGCGCGGCAACGCGTGAGACGCGGGAGGAGTGTAAGTCAGAACTTGGCTCCGCACTCTTTGAAGCGGAAATTCCGATGGCTTTGGCGGTCAAAAGCTCTGTAAGAAAATGCGTACCGGTTTGCTATTCGGCGAGAACGCAGCCAGTAGGTAGAAGCTATGCCGCTCTTTACGAGGAATTGAAAGAACGCCTTGATAAGCTGGAGGAGAACTGAAATGGGTATGAAGACTAAGCCGTCGAAGGCCAGCGCAAAGAAAGTTGTCATGCCGAGCAAGGAAGCAATCATGGATTGCAATAATAATGAAGCAGGAGAACTCTTGCTCAGTAAACTCGTGAACGATAAAACTATCGAGTACGCCAGCAGAGATATCATGCTCTCTGATATAAGGCTCAATCCAGATAATGAGGTCTTCCGGCAGGATGATAACGATGAGGATATCAAAACTCTTGCGGAAGATATTGAAAGGAATGGACTGATGCACAACCTTGTCGTACTGCCACAGCAGGAAGGCAAGAATACGGTGTACATGTTGATTTCCGGTGAGCGTCGCTATCGTGCTCTTAAATATCTGGAAGAAAAAGATGCGAGCTGGAATACGGTAAAGCATTGCAATGTTATCACAAGCGATTTAACAGATAACGAGAAAAAGGTTTTGCTTTACAGTGCCAACCTTCAGGTTCGCGGCGGATTTGGTAATGAAAAGATTCGCCGAAAGGCAATGGTCAGCTTTATTGAATGCCTGCAAAAAAGCCCATACAATCTGACCGAGGCGCAAGCAAAGAAAACAATCAAGAGCTTGAGTCCGGAAAATACCAAAACGCTGGATAGGGACATCAGAACAGAAAGAAACCTTTGCGCAGAACTTAAAGTGTTACTGGACGGAGGGTATGTTAGCAGAAGCGAAGCGGATGTCTATTTGCATTTCCCCAATGACAAGCAGGTGATGATTGCTGAAAAGCTGCAAGGACTATTCGCTGTAGATTGCCATTCTGACGCAGAAAGGCCAGACGAGCGTAACAGTGTTGAAGTACGACGTGATAACCTGCACATCACATTCCGCGAGGCGTTGTTTGCTGCAACCAAGGCTGGAACTTTTGAAGAACTCGATGCAATGTTTGCAAAAGCTCTGGAAGATTATGAAACAGGATTGAAAACACTCAATGACAAAGCTGCTGAGTATGCTGCTGCGAAAGCAAATAATAGCGAAAAGCAGATGGAAGAGTTTGAGTACGATAATAAGAATCAGGCCGCAAAAGAAAAGAACGATAAGAAAAAAACGGTAAGGGCAGAGGTATCTAAGAACGCTGCGGAGACCGTCGTTCAGAAAAAAGCACCGGGAATCAAAAATCAGCTTGATGCAATTATCAACCGTAAAAACTATGTGAAATCCCTCAGAAAACAGTCACCGGAAGTTCTTGAACAGGATATTCGTGCGTTGAATGAAGTTATTGCAACAGCAACAGTTCTAAAGGAAATGATTGAAAAGGCACAAAGACAGGACGAAGAGCAATGAATTTGAGCGCGGAAAAACCAAATCGAAGGCCCATTCGGTTATGCTCTGCAGTTTATGATGCGATTGACAGCGAGGCTGCGTACCGTGGCGAGAAGGCGGGCACTATAGCCAATCGGATACTTGCTGATGAACTAGATAAGGTCGCAAAGATAGGAATCAAACATTGCGTTGTATATGGTTCAAACAAATACAGAAGCATGACGGGGACCGACAGGGAAGGGGAGGAATGGTATATACTTCCCGCAAAGGAAGAAATAGAAAAACACCTTCCATCTAAAAGTGTAGGAGGTAAATCAAAGCAGGTCAGCTTTTACTTGTCGGACAAACACCTCGCCCTGTTGGAAGAAATTGTGCGTTTGCAGAACATAATTAAAACGGTAGACTTAGATGGCAAGATTCATACATTACGATTCGCGGTCGTTGGATTATTGCTTAATAATAAGCTGATTCGCGAAACAGGCGATTATAAAGATAGACCGGGAAAACCCACGGTTTTAACCGTGTGATGAAAGGTCGTTTCTATCTTTGGCAGATAGAAGTGAATGAGTCTTTAAGAAACGGCTTCCGTATAGGGAAACCGTTTTTTGTGGACGTTTGCTGCAATGTGAATACAATAAATACGAAAGAAGGTGATAATTTGAAAATCACAATGCAGATTAAACTACAACCAACAAAAGAAGAGATTGCACTTCTGGATTTTACAATGCAGGAGTATATTTCACTTGTGAATGACATTCTTGACTACGCCATTGCAAGCGACATCATGCCAAGACTGACATCCAAGACGATGATTGCGCCGCTGCCATCCGCATTAAAGGCGCAATGCTATGTGGACGCAAAAAGCATCTATAATAAAACACTAAAACATAAAAGCAGACTACCTGCCCTCAAAAAACCAGTGGCAATATGGAATAACCAAAACTATACAATCAGCGATGGATATGTAGCATTTCCGCTTTTGGTGAATAACAAGATTACAAAAACAAAGATAGCAGCTATCGTTCCACAGCGAGTATTGGATATTGCTGCTACTCATAAGTTGGGGACACTGCGTATCACGAAAAAAGGTGATAAATATATTGCGCAAATTGCCTATGAAATAGTGGAGTCTGCTGTCAAAACCGATGGTAATGTTATGGGCATTGACCTTGGCATCAAGTGTCCTGCTGTAGCAGTTACCAGCAATGGCAAAACAAGCAGAAACGCCGTAAGTTTACTGCGAAGCGCAAAAAACTCGGCAAAGCGAAAAAGCTGAAAGTCATTAAAAAATCTCGCAATAAAGAACAGCGTTGGATGACAGACAAAGACCATAAAATAAGCCGCGCCATTGTGAATGATGCTGTTGTGAATGGCGTAAAAACCATCAAATTGGAGGAGCTTTCCGGCATCCGCCAATCGGCAAGAACAAGCCGCAAAAACAATCACAGCCTCCATAATTGGAGTTTCTATCGTTTAGCAAAATTCATTGAATACAAGGCTGCCCTTGCAGGAATTGAAGTTGTATATGTCAACCCAGCTTATACAAGTCAGACCTGTCCCTGCTGTGGGAAACGTAATCACACAAACGATAGAAATTACGTCTGTTCTTGTGGGTATCACACCCATAGAGATAGACTCGGTGCAGTAAATATTCTTACTGCCTGAGGTATTTGGTAACAGAATACTTGCCCATGGAGCTATATGCTCTGCCATGGGACGGGGTGATGGCTCACCCCTATAGCGAGGACTGCCAACTCTGCGACAGAAATGTACGCAGTTTAATCACTCGCTAAGAATCCCACGATTTCAATCGTGGAAGAAGTCAAGAGTGTTGAACTTTGCTGCAAAGTCTATATAATGGAATCATTAAGATAAGTCATAATGTCACGAACTACAGAGCGAGTGAAACGATGGGTTTTCTTAATACAATAGTTTACAAACGGTCTTCCTTAGCGGTAGACCGTTTTCTGTTGTGAGAGGAGCGTGAATATTTGAAAATTACCAAAAAGGAAAATCAAAAAAAGGTCGTTTATAATTTCGCTATTATTTCTTATCAAAAAGAAGACGAGAAAAGGGTGATTTTGAAGCGACTAACGATTCCGTTGGCGTGTACACCAATCGAGAGCTACGAGGAGTTTTGTGCTGTTGTAGAGTCGATTGAAAAACAGTACAACCAGAAATATGGAGATGCAACAGTTCTAATTGCTTTGCCGATGGATTTTTTCCGCTTTATTCAGAGATGTGATTGGCTTAAACAGACAGCTGAAAATGAGAAGCGTCACATTGTAGTTTCCATTACAGTAAAAAATAAGGCAGACACATCTTTTGTATGGCAAATTTTCAATACCGGCTATGGCAGTAGGGAAGTAGAAGCAAGCATTAAGGATTTTTGGCAAAGCGCCAATGGGCTAAAGAAAGTAAAAGACGAAATGATGAACAGGGGGTATCAGGACAGCGACAATCTTTATGTGGATAATGTAAGAATTTTTGATTCCACCGGAAACGAAGGTTGGGATGACACCAATGTTCTCCTGTTTGAGAAGGAACAGGAATTTCTTAATAAGGATACTTATATGAATTTCTATCAGGAAATTCCGAAGTCTGTTTTCAACAGCGGACCTGTCGCAGACAAAAAATAGTATGCCTATAACGCCGACCCTCCTTGTTTGGGCCGGTGTTTTTTGTTGAAATGTAAGGAGAAATGAAATACATGAAACTCAAAGATTATTTAGAGGATAACGGTGTTGTTCTCTGGCAAGAAAATTCAGTAAATGGGCCCCAGCAAACAAAGTCTCTTGCTATGTACGATTATGTGGAAGGATTGGACCGCGTTCTTGGAAAAATGGTTTGGATTTGCGATTACCGTGCAAACGAAGACCCCAAGAAAAAACCAATTCGAAATATCGAGCCGACCCCGGTCGTCGTAACAGATGCCAAGGAAACGAGCAAGGATATTTATTATTCGCCTGTTTATTTCCGACCTGTAAAAAACGGAAAGGTCTCATCCAAAGTCATAGCCCCGATGGACAATACGGGATTTCGGTGCCATACAGGAGAGTCGGTAAACATTTTCTACACCGTTGAGGATTGTGTAAAGTGTTACCGCGAACAGGTGCGGCAAGCGAAGGCGGTTTACGAAGAAGAGCTTGCACGTATCACGAAGCTGTTTGATGAAAGAATTAAGAAGCTGGATGCATCACTTGTTCCGTTCGAGGACTACAACTGATAAATTTACAAAAAGCATAATAATTGTGCGATAGTTATTATCTGCACTTCTAAAAACGGATTTCTCAAACAGAGAAATCCGCTTTTTTCACAAAAAAGGAGAATGAAAATGAAAGTAGCTTTTCTGAAATGTTGGCAAGAAAATTATCCGGAAGAAGGACCGGAGCTCACATGCGCTTTTCTCGACGACATAGAACGCATAAAGAGAGTTTACAATCGCAGAACTTTAAACGATGCTTCGGTGGATTGCTATGTCCACAATGAGCAGCATGTGAATGCGTCTTACGGGTATCTAAAGGCAGGCGTTCCTGCAACGGTCGAGGAGTATACGCCGCTGCTCAAAGAACTGTACGCTGTCGGTTACGACAAAAACAGCATCGAAATATGCCAGGATTTCAAATTCTGATGTAAAAAACGCATAGAAAGGAAATAAAACATGGATAGTAGTTGGAAGAATCTTCAGATTCGCATGGAGGCTGCTTGGAATATGCGCACAACCCCTAAAACCAAGCGTCCTAAAACCGGTGATATCATCAGCAGCGCACATTCTCTCGATTGGAATAAGAAGAAGGTGCGGCAGCTTCAGCAGCAATGGAACGATGAAGTAACCAAACTTGTGGCTGACCGCAACAAAGCTATTTCGGATGTCATGGTTGATATCCTCACGCTCATCCGAATGGATATAAAAAGTGCATCTTCTGTCCTTATCAGTCATGATGCAGCGAAAATGCTTTGGGAAAAGGCGTATGAGTATGGTCATGCAAATGGCTTTACCGATGTCTATTGTGCCATTGAGAACTACGAAGAAGTTGTCATCGAAGCTTTGAAAGGGAAAGAAAAGTAACTTTGTAAAGGAATGAGAAAAATTTATGGATTTATACGAAGTTGAAAGTAAAATCAAAGAGTTGGAAGCATCCTACAATAAAGAGGCAGACAATCTTATGCAGGAGCTCAATGCCTACAAAAAGAAGAACCCGATTCTTCCTATGTATGGAGATGACCCGAATGTCGACAAGATGATTGCGAATAAAAATCGAATCATCCGCAGTCAGTACACTCGTCGCGAAAACAAAATCCACAAACTGTGGGAAAAGTTCTACGATGATGTCACGGACATTGTCACAGCAGAATATAATCTTCCCACAGATGTAGCCAAACTCGTTGTACAACAAGTGCGTGACCGGGATATAGGGCGCAGCGAACTCGCTTCTTATCTGGACCATTATGCAATCTTTGCCGAAACGGTTCTGGACGCTGTGTTTTGACGTACTCCCACCCCTTACGCAATGGGCTTCCTTGGCGCCGATTCTGTGAACCTCTTGCGAATCTGTGCGAAGTGGCTAAAATTATAAATAACAAATAAAAATCAACGTGCAAAGCAAGTCTCATTTCGTTTTTTGAGGCTTGCTTTTTCAATGTTCGATATTGCTAAAGCCGCTAAAAGTGGTGTATGATAAATACTACAGCGGCTATACTGAAAGGAACAGAACTATAATGATTGAATATATCAATACATACAATGAACTCTGCGAGAAGGTCAAGCGCTGGAGCGCAGCGTATTATGAGCAGGATGCTCCTGTCGTAACGGACGAAGAGTACGACCGTGCGATGCACGAGATTCGTGACCTCGAAGCCGCGCATCCGGAACTTGTCACCTCCGACAGCCCAACGCAGGTAGTCGGCGGCAAGCGCGTTATTGGCATTCCGGTTGAACACCGTGTCCCGATGCTCTCACTTCTGGACGTCTTCTCAGACGCCGAGGTGCGCGATTTTGCGGCTTCCGTGACTAAGGAGTATCCTGATGCCACTTTCTCCATTGAGCGCAAAATTGACGGCCTGAGCCTGTCTCTGGTGTACGCTAAGCCTGCCGGTTCTGACGAAAAGCTGCGGCTCGTACAGGCGTCCACTCGCGGCGACGGTCATGTCGGTGAGGATGTTACTGATAATGTCAAGGTTCTTGGCATCCCTGTCAATATCCAGATGCCGGACGATATCTGGAAAATCGAATTGCGCGGCGAGTGCTATATGAGCGAAGAAGACTTTGAGGCGACCAACGCCAAGCAGGAAGCAGCAGGGAAGAAGCTGTTTGCCAATCCCCGCAACTGCGCCGCTGGTACACTGCGCCAGTCGGACCCGGCTGTCGCAAAGGAACGGAACCTGAAAGTGTTCATCTTCAATGTGCAAAGTGTCAATGACGAGGATGATTCCTCTGAGTTTGCCGACTCTCACTGCGACCAGCTTAACTATCTGCGCGATGTTTGTGATTTCAAAACCACCTACTACGCGCATTGCAATGATACCGACAGTATCCTCGTCGCTATCCGCGATATCGGGGAGCATCGGTATGATATCGATTATCCCATTGATGGCGCTGTCATCAAGGTGAACGAAATCGACATCCGCAAGAAGATGGGCGAGCGGACCAAAACTCCGAAATGGGCTATTGCTTTTAAGTATCCTGCTGAGGAAAAGGCTACGGTTCTTCGCCGCATCGTATTGCAGACTGGTCGTACTGGCCGCGTCACTCCTGTGGCGGAATTCGACCCGGTACAGCTCGCCGGAACCCGTGTTGAACGTGCTACGCTGAACAATGCGGATTTCATCAAAGCTTTGGATATCCGTATCGGCGATACCATTGTGTTGCATAAGTCCGGTGATATCATCCCGAAGATTACCATGGTCGAGAAGGAGAAACGTCCGGCAAATGCCGTGCCCTATGACATGTCCAGTCAGGTTTGTCCTGTCTGCGGCGAGCCTATCGCGTCTGTGAACGGGTCTGTGGACCTGTATTGTACGAACGATGCATGCCCCGCCAAGACGGTCAACCGCATCATCCATTTTGCCTCCAAGGCTTGCATGGATATCAAAGGACTCGGACCTCAAATTATTCAGGATTTAGTCGATAATCGGCTCATCTCCAATCCTGTAGACCTGTACTGGCTCTATGAGGATGAATCCGAACTCATCGACATGTACGGTGAAAAGACGGCCAAGAAGCTGCTTACAGCCATCGAGAACTCCAAGACCCAGAACGCAGACCGTGTACTTAAAGGTCTCGGCTATCGTCTTATCGGCGGTCATGTTGCGCGTGCTCTGTTTACTCAGTGCAAGGCAACGGACGGAAACCTGCTCGGTTTGTCTGTTTTGTATGTAGATAATATCAAGGATTGCAACATTCCCGGTTTCTCCGATGCCATCTACGCAGCTCTGGATGCCATGCTCTCTGACCCTATGTTCAAGCGGGAGGTCACAGCACTGTACAAGGCTGGTGTCAACCTCGATTACCATGCACCGACTGCGTCCGCGAACGGTTCCGCTGAGGATGCTGTATCGCTTTCCAGTAAGACATTTGTAATTACCGGAACCCTGCCCACGATGAGCCGCGAAGAGGCTAAGACCTTTATCGAGGCGCACGGCGGTAAGGTGACCGGCAGTGTATCCGAGAAGACCAGCTATCTGGTTGCCGGTGAAGCCGCAGGCTCTAAGCTTGATAAGGCCAACGCTCTGGGAATTCCCGTACTGGACGAAGCAGGGCTTAAAGCCATGGTAAACCAGTGAGGTGGCACTGTGTACGACACTAATCGGTTTATCCGTGCCGCCGAGCCTTGCGCGTACCATGAAGCATTTGCCGAGGATATGAGACGCTGCGACAATGCACTTGGTATGGGCGGACTCATGAGCATCAACGCAGAATGCTGGCTCGAAGTATTGAACAGCATGACAGATGCTCAGATTGCCGAGTATGTCAACACAAAGTATAAGCCCGGTATTCTGAATCCGTTCATGGACACCTCACTTTACATCAAGCACTAATTATATCCGCCGTTCCACCTTTCAAGGTGGGGCGGCTTTTGTTTTTCAAACAAACCTGTGGTGAATGTATCGATAAGATTTGCGAACAAGGTAGATTTTTTCTTGCGTTTTGCTGCAAAGTGAGTAAGATGAATTATATAAGATAAATCATAGTACCCATATGTAAATGCAGCAAAATGGCTTATCTTATATTCAAAATCTGACAGAGAAAGCAGCCAGTTCGTATGAATTGGTTGCTTTTTTGTTTTTAAAAAGCGAGGTGAAAATTGATGAATGGTAAGAAAACCAGACTATTTGTAGATATGGACGGTACATTAGCAGAATGGCAGGAGGGAACACCTCTTGAAGAAGTATGCGCTCCGGGTTATTTTGCACAACTACCTCCCAACGAAAACATGACAAAGGCAATGATTCGGTTCTGGGAATACAGCAGAAAGAATGACATCGAAATTTTTATTCTTTCAGCTGTATTCGATGATGGACATTCCATCCGTGATAAAAACGCGTGGCTTGACCAGTATATTCCGTTTATTGATGCCGAGCACAGGATTTTCGTTTCCTGTGAAGAACCGAAAACAGCATACATCAACGAACATCTTGGCGGCATGAGCGAAAGCGATATTCTTATCGATGACTACTCCAAGAATATCAAGGAGTGGATTGCTGGCGGCGGCAAAGCAATCAAGATGTTTAATCGTGTGAACGGGCGCAGCGGGGCTTACTTTGGCCCCTATACCTGTTCGTGGCTGCACCCAGATATGATTGTGGAAGATATTAAGCGTCACATCAACGATGCTTGATAATTTGCTCATATAACAAACTCATAGATAGGAGGAAGAAACTATGTTTCTGACAAAGCAGGATTTCCAGAAAAATGTATCGCGGCATGATGGGAAAAGCAAGATTGTCGTAAAGTTTCACGGCGTGCCCATTTATACATTTTGTCAGGATATCTCCTTTAGGGAGAGCATGATGCTTGCCGAAACCATTGTGTCAGAGATTCTTGATGGCAAAAACAAGACAGCCCTCATGAGAATCAATGACATTCTGGAAAAGGAAACAAAGACAGAAAAGGAGGGCGCATGAGCGAATATCACGATGAAGATGGGTTTACATGCCACGCTTTGGTCGGAGGCACTGTTCCCATGCGAATCGATACACGATATCATGCTTTGCTTGCCTTAAAAAGAAGAACCAAACAGGATATAAGTAACGAAGAATGTATGGCAGAATTAAAATCGTTTTTCGAAAAGCCTGTAATGACCGGAGTTTTGGAAAGAACACCGATTACACACTTTGCGGCAATTTACGATGAAGAGAGCCATCTTTGCTACTTTACGCGCATCAATAAAAAGAGTATTTTTGTCGGCACTGTTTTGAAAAAGCGAGAAGACAAGATACTTGTCCATCCAGACGATGAACGCTTTATAATCCGAAAAAATGGCTCGCTGGCTCATGTTAAAAGCGAAACAAATGATTGGTTTATCTCGAAAACCAAATGGAAAAAGGATTGCAAGGCAGCTCATATCAAAAAGTTCGCATAAATCACAATGGCCTCGTGCATTTTGCACGGGGCTTTTTGTTTTAGGAGGTTCTATGAAAAAACATATCGTATTTCCGTTCATTCTTTGTATGTGCATGTTCTTGACGAGCTGCGGTGTAAAGATGACCGGAGTAAAAATCCAGAATGTCGGAGAACTGACAACAGGGGACAGGCAAAGTCTTGTACTTGATTACGAGTTCAATCACGACGGCAGCGACAAAGAAAAGGAAAAAGTTATTGATAAGACACAACTGATTTTTTCCTCGGACAACATGAGCGTTGCAAATATCGTAGGAGACGGAAAAACAATTTTGGCCGGAACGGGTGGAACGGCAACTATCACGGTAAGGAGTCTGGATGGTACTATCCATGATAGTATAAATGTTACGGTCTTAGCTCGACCGAAGGAATTTTCTATTCCCCACGAACTCACATTGACACTTGGTAGTGAAGAAGTTAGCACTATCACCCCGACTGTCCAGCCGGAAGATTTTGATTATAGCGGTTGCAAATATTCTTCAAGCAACGAAGGTGTAGTAACGGTTGACCAAGATGGAAACCTTACACCCGTTTCGGCTGGAACCGCCTCGGTATATGCAAAGCTCCCCAAATTAAATATCGAACGAGAGTGCAAGGTAACTGTAATTGCTCCTATTGAGAAAATCACTCTCAGCAAAAGTGACGCAAGCATCAATGTTGGCGAAATGGTAAAGTTGAGCTGTACTACCTATCCGGAAACACCCGACACCTCTATCCTGCAATGGTCTACAAGTGACAGTTCCATAGCGACCGTCGATGCAAGCGGGAGCGTTACCGGAGTAGGGAAGGGGATAGCCTTTATCAAAGTAAGTTACAAAGATGTATATGCCGTATGTGCAGTAAGCGTGAACAAAAAAGAATCCGAAACAAAAACAGATGGTTCACTGCCGCAGGGAAGCGGAGCACATAATGATTGGTATCGCCATGGTGACAGTTCCACATTTGATGCACTGTTGAAGGCAGTAAACAAGTATCGTCAGGATAATGGTATTCCTGCCTTACAAAAAGCAAGCAGTCTTACTGCCGTAGCCAATCAACGTGCAGACAGTATGGTAGATGGCTCTAATACAGCTTCCGGGTACAAAGAACTCCTTGCTCAAAACGGAAGGGCAGCAATCGATGTAGCACAGGCATGGTATAATACTGATTATTACAGAAGCCTGATGCTTGATAGCAGTGTTACTACTTGCGGTATTGCAGTTGATTATGATGGCGATGGATGTTCGATGTGGGTTATGATACTCTCGTGACGGAGGAAGCCATGACAAGAAAAACAGCAATGACAGCAAAGGCTAAAAGCGCAACAGGCGCGACATCGCAGACTGCAAAAACAACAAAGGCAACTGCGCCAAAGGAAAAAGCAAAAAAGCCGATTCCTCCAAAAGACTCCGTTAATTCACCAGACAAGAAGCCGTCAGCAGACAAAAATGCCGATACCAAGTTTCCGGGCTTTCAAAAAAGAAATGTTGCCGGAGAAAATGTATCGGTGAAGAAAATCGGCGAGTTCGGCATGATAGTGATTCACTATCCGACCACAAAAATCAGCGACATCTTATTGTCGGCATGGAACGATAGGGGAGAGACTGTGTTTTACAAGAAAGCAGTGAAAGCAGCGCGTATTGCCGGAGTGCAGGAACAAATCGCCGAGGCTGAGAAACTCTTGCAAACTGCTGCAAAGTAGATATACTAAAGACATCCAAAAAATAAAACACACAGACAAATATTCAAAATCGATATACCGTTATCTCACACGAGATGGCGGTATTTTTGTTTGTGTAAGTGTTTTGGATGAAAAGACATTTTTATCCGTGAGTAAATCACACACATTCAGCAAAGGAGATTTCAAATGGAAAACAAGATTTGGAACGCAGTCGAAGGCTTTGACCCGAACGATTCTTTGATTTGCTATCGCAAAACTGAGAAGAACGCAGATGGTACGGCCCGCCTGATGGATACGCTTTATATGCCGCTCCGCGCTATGCACGAATGGTTTTTGCGTTGCCATCCTGATGGTTCTGTTCTGATTGACAAGGAGTTTACAAAAGACAACGGCATTCACGCTGTCGTTCGTGCTGTTGTCTCTTATGACGGCCGAGAAGTGTCTGATGGCATCTGTGACGGCTGGAAGGAAAGTCGTGACGCCAATGGTGTTACGGTTCTTGATAAGAACTATTTGAGCAAGGCAGCCCGTCTCGCTAAGCGTTATGCCTTGTCAGTTGCCGGTTTCGGTATGCCGGGCGATGCAAAAGTGACCGATAGAACGCCTATCATCGAAGTTACGTCCGGTGTCAATATGCCCGATGAAAGCATGGGAATTACGATGGAAGTTCCGATTCCTCCGATTCCCGGTGTTACGATTTCGGCACCCGCTCCGGTTGCCGCGCCTGCACCCGTTCCGGCACCTGCGATTGCATCCAGCAATCCCATTACCGACGCAAATGCCAATCTGGCAGCAGCACCTAAGAAACGCGGTCGCAAGCCTAAGGCTATGGTTCCGCCTATCGATGTGCCTACGCCTATTGTTCCTCCGATGTCCGTTATGGTGGAGGACGAGGACGCCAGTAAGCCCGCAGATGTTCCGGCAGTTCAGGAAACTACAGCGGCTCCGGAAGTTCCGGCAGAAACTAATGAGAATCCTGAACCCCTTGATGGAAATGCGCAGGCGGAACTGCTGGCAAGCGCACAGCCTGAGCCCAGCATGACCTATGAACAGGCGTTGCAGTGTACGATTCCTACCGGCAAGTACAGGGATATGACGATTGATGCGGCGCGTCGACTGGACGGCAACAACAAGGTCATTCCTACGTTCTTGAAGGGATGGTACAAGAACATGCCGATTCAGAAGGCAGCAGCAATTATCGCACGACATGAAGGGCTCGATTATAAAGAGCTCGAAACCATCACAATCGAGTAAGCCGGACAATAGTCCTCGCTTCTCATAAGGAGGATATATGTTCGATTATTCTATTTTGGAGGTAGTCCGTCTTTGCGGGTTGGAGACTGTGGGGTCTCCTTCCCGAAAAGGCGAACAGAAAGTAAAATGCCCGTTCGTAAGCGGAAAAACATTTGATGTAAACGTCACGACTTCCACCTATAAGTGCTGGCACGATTGCACAGGCTGTCCGGGTAACGGAAAAGGCGGAGTTTTGGCATTGTATCGAATGTTTCACTCGGAATGCGAAACCAATAAGGATGCCGCAAAGCAAATTCATTCAGCTCTTTACGGTGACCTGAAAACCGGCAGTAAGGATTACGAGGCGCGTAAAGCACAAATTATCAAGCCGCAAAAGGAAGTGCAGAAAACCAAATATGCAAGTCCCGATGAGATTGATGGTGCATATCGCGTATTGCTTTCCTTGCTTCCTTTAAAAGAAAAGCATAAAAGCAACCTGTTATCCAGAGGTATGTCGGCAAAGGGTATCGAAGATGGTCTGTATCGCAGCATTCCCGAAAATAAAGAGGAAATGTATGCATTGATGCAGAAACTCAATGATATGAACATCAAACTTGATGGCGTTCCCGGTTTCTACAAGAAAGGCAACAGCTATCGAATCTCCTTGCCGGGATTGTACGATAAAAATACCAAAACATTCTTTTACGGTTCCGGTTTTTTTGTTCCTTCGTTTGGACGAAACGGAAAGATTTTCTCTATGCAGATTCGTATGGATGATACTTATCTTTCTCGTTTCCCGGCAAAGCAGGCAAAACGCAGGCGTTATATTTGGTTTACGTCTTCCGGTTACGATTCCGGGTGTCAGGCAATCAACCGCGCCACATACGGCGTTGTAGATGGAACGCCACGGAACACCGGTAATGTCGTCTATGTGACGGAAGGAGCATTAAAGGCACAGGTAGCACATGATATTGACCATAAACATCGTCAGTTCTGTGCTATTTCCGGTATTGCAAACAGTGAGGCGTTTCGCAAATTCGTAAGAACACAGAAAAAAGCAGGCTGCAAGATTCTTGTTGATGCTTTTGATATGGACCGAAACGAAAAAGATACTGTCAAGAATGCCATTGATAAGCTTTATGCCATCGCAGAAGAGGAAGGACTTCCGCTTCAACCGTTTGCTTGGGATGAAAGATTCAAAGGCATTGATGATTATCTGCTTCATTGTCGTGATGAACGTATCCAGCAACAAATCATTATGGAAATCTGCAAAACAGCGTAAAACAAGGGCGTGTATCTTCGGATACATGCCCTTTTTCTTTTGCTTTTCGCTGCAAAGTTCCTACAATAAAAGTATAAGAACCGATTCTGGAGGGAACTTCATTGATACACTTAACTTTAACCCAAAAAATCAAGGAAAAACTAAAAGAAGCACAGTCGTTTATCACAAAGGCTGAACGCGGGACGATTTCTAATGGAACTTGTATTTCCGATTACATCAAATTGGATATTTTAGATAACTGCATCAATGTGACTGTTACGAATGGAGCAACACAATTTTTTGAATCTACGATTGAGTGCGGTGAGGCTGCCGGAAACGGTGAAGTAATTGTAGAGAGCCGGATGCTGTTTTCCATCATTGGCAAGCGAGGAGATATTATCCTTGAACGCAAAGATAATAATAGCCCGCTTACATTTATTTCAAAAAATTCAATTATTGAAATCGAAAACGCCAATATAATCTTCCCAATGATTCCTGATTTTGATAATGATGCGAAAGTCGCGACATTGCCGATAGGGAAACTCGCCGAAGGATTTGCCAAAGTCAACTATGCGGTGTATAAGGGTGATAATCCATCACTTTTGCTGTATTCCGGCGTAAAAGTCACATCCAAGGATGGTGTGATGACATTCATTGCCACAGATGGTTCGCGTATCGTGTGCGCTAATGTTCCGGCAGATACAACAAAGAAAAATAGCGAAATAGTGATTCCGCAATGGTTATCTGGATTTATCTGTTCAAATCCATGGGATAACCCTGAATCGCAGGCGCTTATTACTTATGACCAAAACCATATCTCTGTCACAGTTGGAGCATTAAGCATCGTGTCGTGCCGTTATCTCGGTCAATTCAGTGACATGACAAAGGTAATATCAGAAAAACGTTGGTGGATGTCAGTTTCTGCGGACGATTTGAAAGAAGTCATTCAAGAGATTCTTACTCTGCTTCCGTCAAGAATATCACAGGCAAAAAAGACAATTTTTGAGCTGGAAGAAGACGCCTTATGCATTAGAACGGCACAGAATATTGGTACAATAAAGGCAAGAGTCCCGTGTACATTCAAAGATGAAGATATCCCGGAAGAATATATCAACGCTTACAATCCCGCATTCCTGCTTGAATCCATCAATGCACTTCCCAAAACAACCAACAAATTGATTCTTGGATTCAGTGAACGTGGAAAGCCCATGGCTATCATGTCTTACGATGACCCAGACTGTCTTTGCCTGATTGCAGCTGTCCGATTCCGTGATTGCTAACTACATATTGCATTTTGCTGCAAAGTAGATAAAATCGAAGTATAACAGAAATAAAAAACGAATAACCGATTCGCAATGTCAGCAGAGTATTCTGTCTTTGAAAATAAATCAAAGATAGGTACTCTGCTGTTTTATTTCTGTCAAACAAAAAAAAGGAGAAATTTTATGGCAAAGGATATGAAAGTTAAAGATTATGTTGCTCAAATGCAGAGTGGACGCAGTTTTGTAAAGGCAAAGATGGACAGCGCCGGAATCGGTAAGGTTCATCTGAGTTTCGTTGAACACAGTGGCCGACCGAAATGCGAACAGGTAGCTGCCATTGAGGGCTATCTGAATTTCGAGGGCGCAGGCAGCGTTTCTCAGCTTTATTATCTCGTGATGTCTCGCGACATCCGAAAGAAGTATGCAAACAGCGTAAAGACTGCTCGCGAGACTGGTTCCAAGTATCCCAATGCTATTTGGGATAGCAATGGTGGCAGTTCCGAGAAACGCGACGCCAATGGAAATGTCATCAAACCGTGCCGCTATTACGCTGTTCAGGTTTCTCCCGGCAGCAAGAGCGATATCGTTCTTCAGGTCATGGAGGGCGAAGGCGAGGTTACGGAGACTGGCGGTTATATGCTGAAAAAGGGTGCAACTGTAAAGCGCATCAATGTCCCGTTCACATTCCTTGATTTCTGCGCTTTTGTCGTGGATATCCATGACGCAGTAGCCGCATACAAGAGTGTGCATGCTCAGCTTGGCTATACGGGTTCCGAAATCAATGAGTTCACTCCGTATAAGCCGCGCAATGCTGTGCAGCAGGAGCCGATGAATACCACCGCAACTATGCCTCAGGCTATGCCGCAGACATCCGTTCCTGCACCTGTTGCCACGCAGCAGAATGCTGAAAAGCTGTCCGTTGTATTCGTTATGTACGACAGTCTCGGCAAAACGATGCAGGTCACGGATTCCGCACAGAATGTCATGACGATGTTTGGCAAGATGCGCAAGGCACTGTATAAGAATACGCCTGAGCATTACGCGCTCGTCAATGACAAGTATACCCTTGAAGCAGTTCAGAGCGCTCTTTATTCCGGCGCACCGACTATTCCTACCTGTCGTTTCCTCTCTGAAAAGCAGGACAAGGAATGCTATGTCTGCGTTCGCCGCGTGGAGGTAACTCGTTATGAGTCCTAACCTGCAGCGTAACGATTATGTCATCTATACGGATGCAAGTTATCGAAATGATAAGAGCGGAAGTAATGCAGGCATTGCTTTTCTTATCTATAATTTTGAGATGAAGCTCGTAGATGCTCAGTGTAAGCATGTATCTGTATCCTGTGTTCAGGAAGCAGAAGCGAAAGCAGTTGAGTTTGCACTTCAAAATCTTCCAGCAGACGCCAAACGAGTAAAGGTCCTGAATGACAACGGTCCTGTTGTTGATGGAATTACCGGGTATAGCGCAATTCCTGACGGCGCGTATGGAACAGTTTACTCTATTCGCAAATTCATTGACCGTCTTGCCTGTAAGATTGCAACGATTCAGATTCCGCGTGAATCCAATATCCTTGCTGATTCTCTCTCGAATTATGCTTTGGATTGGCCGAACGATACCGGAATTAGCTGCATTGAACATCTGAACACGACCACTTAAATTTATGGCCGCTCCTCGTGAGCGGTCATTTTTTCTTGCATTTTGCTGCAAAGTTAATAGAATATGCTTATATGATAAATAAATGCGCTTGTCGGAATCTGTGTTTTTGAATAGATACCCTCAGGCGCATTTGTTTTTTATGAAAGGGGGGTGAAAGTTATGGATTTGTCCAGTATCGGCACATCTATCGGCCAGTATATTCGTCAGGGCATTGATTTTATTCTGAATGTCAATAATCTGCCCATCACTATCGGTATGGTCCTTATCTTCTGTATCGTTATGTTCGTTATGAAGGGTACGAAGCATATTGTTGATTCTGCGTTTTTCTTGGTGTTGGCATTCTTTGTGATTTCCTGTCTGTGCGGAGAATTTGGCATAGAGTTGGATGTCGCAAGCGTTATCCATCAGTTTATCCAGTTTATCCTGAATGTTTTCGGCGGCATTGATTTGCTGCACTAAAAGAGAGATAGCCCCCTCGTAATGAGGGGGCTTTTTTGGTGTTATTATGAAAAAAATATTTGAAAAATTTGAAAGAATTGACCCGTTCATCAAGATGGCGATGGAGTGTCTTGCTATCTTTATCGCGCTTTGCGTTCTTATGCAAGTAGTGCTTTATGAGGCAATCATTCCTTCTGGTTCTATGTACCCGACAATAGCTTACCCATCGCTTAATTTCGGGTATCGATTAGCATATAAAAACAGTGAACCGCAAAGAGGGGATATTGTTTACTTCAAAAGAGACACGGACAATGTAGCCGAACAGCAAGTCTACATTAAACGAATTATTGGCGTCCCCGGTGATGTTGTTGAAGAAAAAGACGGAGTGTTCTATTTAAACGGAAAAGTATTGAAAGAAGATTATCTGAACGAAGAACCAGAAAAGTTAAACTTTGGACCGTTCAATGTGCCTGATGGGTGTTATTTTATGATGGGTGACAACAGAAATCATTCCTATGATTCGAGATATTGGGATGAACATTATGTCCCCCTCGAAAATATCATTGCCAAACATATTATTTGTTTGGGGTCTGTAGAACTGCAAGAATCGCTCGATAAGTCATCTTGACCATTGCTGCAAAGTGTTTATACTGAAAGCATAAGAAAAATCACAACAACAAATCAATCATAATGCTTTTATCGCCTATCCCTATCGAAAAGGGATAGGCGATTTTTTGTTGCCTATAAGGAGGAAAATAAAATGTATAAATGTCCGTATTGTGGCTCAAAGCGTGTTTTTCGATATATCCATGATTGTGATTGGGGTGGGGGAGAAAATTACTATCCCTTAAACCCCGTAGAAGGCACAAATATTTACAACGAAACCGACTTGGATGACCCTACACCGCCCGACATTGATATCTGTCATTGCCGGTATTGCGATATGTTTTTCGAGCCAACCAAAGCGGAAATGTGAAAGGAGAAATAATATGGCAAAGTGTCAGTGTGGCCGCGAAATGCTCAAAGCAAATGGCTGCAGATTCAAACGCATTGTTGTTCATGGCAAAAACACAAAGTCTTATGACCGCATCAAGGTTGGTGACCCCGGTGACTGGTACGAAGAGTATGTAGGGACTCCGGAGGAAAAGAATATCCGCTGCGGCGATTGCGGAGCAAAAATCGGCTTCTATCATCACGCGAATTGCGATAACGAGAGATGTCCGATTTGTGGCGGCCAGCTTTTAAGCTGCAGCTGTTTTGATGTTTCTGAGTCCGTCGAGTGGAGCGTTTAATGCAAATCAAAAAATAACGAGGAGGTGTTGATTATGATGCAAAAAGAGTTCGAGGAGCTCACCGGTGTCATCGTCAGCAATAGCGAATATGCTTCGATAGAAAGGGAGTATATGAGCTGCGAAGACGAAAAAAGAATCTTCTGTAAAAAGTGGGTTAAGAACGGTGGTGCTGCCATGCTTGCAAAGAATCGGCTCGCGGAAATCGAAAGATTGAACGCGCAGGTTCTTGCGCTGAAAAATGAAGCGTCCGCCCTTCGAGAAAAACTCGACAAAGCACAGAAATGGAATCTTGTGGTCGATAGCCAAAAGACCCAAACAGAGTACGAAGAAATTGAACGGGATGCATCATCCGGTATCGGTCGTTTTCTTACGAACGAAGAAGCCATACAGGTAATTGCTGATGAAACAGGCTTTGATAAAGACAAGATTATCATTCGCCATAGCGTTTCTGCGTATGAGGTGAGTAATTCCGGAGAGACGAGGAATACGAAACAGATTCCCAGAGAACCCATTTACGTTTCCAGCGACTATATGTACATCCGATTCGCCGTAAAGTGCGGTGCATGGTTGGACGAGTATGAGTACATCGATGATGACTTTTCTCGTATCGACTAAATAAAAAAACAATTTATTACACAAAGGAGTAAAAAATGATTAACAAGTATATTGTTGTATGTCCGAATTGTGGTACAAAGCTGATTACGGTATGTTCCAATGCAGCTTCCGACACCTATTGCCCGCAGTGCTATCGGCAGTTACCTCCAGAGCTTTACACGAAAGAACGAAACAATGATGAGGCTCTGGAAATCATTGCAAACAACGAAAGTCTCAGTGAGGGCTTTGCTGAAACCGTTGTAAACCAGATGGCAAACGACGATGAAGCCCCGCACAATGCCGGTTCTCAGCTCGCGAGAGCTATCAGCGGCAACGATGTGAACGATGCGCTGTTGGCATTGACTGGATGGTCTGTTGACAGTCTTCTCGATATGGTTCCGCCTGTTGTGATGGATTGCCCTGATGGTTTCGTGAACTTTACGGGTATGACATCGCTGATTCCTGAATACGCTTCCGCTATCGTGGAGGTGTTTGAGAACTACCTCGATTCGCTCAACGTTCGTATTCCTTGCAAAAGTCCTGATGAAGAAAAGGAAAGGGGATACGGAGACAACGACGCGGCGCTGTACGGCAGCGAATACTGGGAGATTGTCGATAACATCGAAGCATGGTTGAACCAAAACGAAGATGAAGCCTGCAATCTTTCGGATTACTTTATCGATACAATCAACGAGTTCCTTGATAACAAGGGGTTCGGAAAGTCCAAACCGGATGCAGAGCAGTGCGGCAAGATTAAGGAGAAGGTCGATGCCATCCTGAAAGCCTGATATCGGGTCTTGCGTTTTGCTGCAAAGTGAATACAATGAAAACACTAAGATAAGTCAAAGTATCATCCGATAGATTTATTTTAGTTCGTAATCTGACAAAGAAGCAGCCATCTCCTTCGAGAGGTGGCTGTTTTTATTTTATGAAAAGGAGTCTGCTATGCTTGTAAAATTGCTCACCTATACCCCCGAACCCGATAAACTTGTAGCTGCTGCTGCAAAACTATGTTATTCCGATGCCCATATTGAAACCATTATGGACGGTTTGACCCCTGAAAAAACCGATGCGTTTTTGAAAAAGCTGAGTTCCATGGGACATCAGAGTCCTACTGAACACGCTTATTTCACCTTCGGTATTGAAGGCGTTTCACGAACGCTCCTCGCTCAAATCACGCGGCATCGAATTGCCAGTTTCAGCGTTCAGAGTCAGAGATATGTTCGTCTCGATGATTTTCGGTATGTGATTCCTCCTGCCATTGAAAATGACCCGGAGGCAAAAGCAACATTTATCGAAGCAATGAATCGAGATGCCGAAAACTATCTCAAGGAAGTTGAACGTCTTGAAGCTATCCACACAAAAGTGCTTATGGAAAATGGCGCTTCCGAAAAGGACGCTAAAAGAATGGCTTCTAAGTTTGCGAACGAAGATGCACGATTCCTTTTGCCCAACGCCTGCGAAACCAAAATGGTTGTAACGATGAACGCAAGAAGTTTGCATAACTTCTTTGCTATGCGTTGCTGCAATCGAGCGCAATGGGAAATCCATGAACTTGCGGACAGAATGCTGGTTGAGTGCAAAAAAGTCGCTCCGAACCTATTTTTGGATGCAGGACCGAAATGTATGTTCTCTTCGTGTCAGGAAGGCCCCATGTCGTGCGGAAAAGCAAAAGAAGTAAGAGAAAAGTACAAGGCACTGTAATACGGAGGTGCATCTATGCTTATCAAAAGTATCATGTGGAATACGAACAATGACAACGAGGCTCTTGCTTCTTTGCCGGATGAAATCGAAACCCCGAACTTTTTACATCAGGAAGACTACAAGACGATGGATGACTTCTTTGCGGCCGTCGCTGAATGGCTGATTTACGAATTTGGCTGGTGTCATTTCGGATTTCAGGCTATTGTAAACGATAACACCTATGATGTCTCCTATTCCTATACCCCTGATTAAATACTCTATAACAAGAAAGGAAATTAAATTATGGGACATACGATTCAACACTATGATTATCCCGGAAATGCAGATACGAAAAAAGTGGAACAGGAGTTGGCGAACTATGTTGCCAAGAGATGCTTCCAAGAGGGAGGTCATCTCAGCAAAATCCGTTGGATTGATTCTGAACCATGTGCCAATGAAGATGAGGCACGCATAAAAATCGAGCACTTAGATAAGGGATGGTATGATTGCATCGCAGTAAAATACTATGACGCTTACAATATACCCGAAACGGAGAAAATTAAGGCGCTGCGAGCAGCCAACACACAAGCCTATTGCAAGTACAACGAACTTGCGTCTGCATTCCATTTTACAAATGCAAAAGCGGAATATATCGGCTGCAAAAATTGCGGCTCCAAGATTGCGCGAAAGTACCTGCGAAGAAATTTTTGCCCTGTTTGCAATGCCGATTTGCGCCCAGAAACAACGCTCAACCGCATTGCTGCTCTTAAAGCAAAGGCAGATAAGAGTTCAGATACTCTTAAGGCAGAACTGACAAAGCAGGCAATGAAAGCAAAAAATGTGCGCTGGTTGGTTAAAATCGAATTTCACGAATAATTTAAACAGAAAATATAACAAATGAGAGGAATTGAATATGAGTGGTACGAGAATTAAAATCCTTTTCCCTGTTGATGAAAATGTTCCGATGGACAAATGCTACGAAGAAACGTCAAACAAGTCAATGTACGATGCCTCTACGCTCGATGTCCTCGAAGACGAAGCCGAAAAAGGGCATACCTTACGGGATTGCCTGCACAGCGGCAATGAGTGTCTGAAAAACAAGGTGCTCGAATATATCTACGACACTCTCGTGAATATGTTCAACTGTACTTTCGAGGATACGAATGACGGCATTACAGGTACAGACGGTTTGTACGCCGTAAGCGAAACGTTCGACAAGAATCTCTGCAATATCTTAGGCGAGGACGTGCCCGACAGCATTCTGCAGATTGCATTGGATATGCAAACTGACAACTTGACTGCTGTCGAAAACAAACTCGAAAAGATGCAGGTTCTCGGAAAAACTGTGAACCAGAAGCTGATTTCCAGTTTAGCAAGAACGTTGGAAGAGAATAATAATGGCTATCTCATTGCAGAAGCTGCGTTCATTATTTCTGGCGGCGTTACTGCCGACTGTTACAGCGCGTTCCTTGCTCCGAACAGTTACAAGCTGAGAGCGTGGCCGAATCAGAAACAGATGAAAGATATCATCAATCATCCTGAAAAGTACGCTGTGTTTTCTATTCAGTTCAGCTATTGATTGGGAGGTTTACATGGATAATACAATCGTTTCTCCTGCCGAATACTTCGAACAGGTAAAAAGTCGAAAGCAGACGATGACGGCTGCCGGACTTTCTCAGTTATATGAGAACTGCCTTGCTCTTCTCGAAGAGTATCAGCGTTCCGGACAAATTGCTGCACAGAAGAAGCTGCTTTTCCACATCGACAATATCACACGAGAAAAGAAGCTGCTTGACCTCGGCATTGATACCTTTGTCTACAAGAGTGATGTGGACGATTTCATTCACATGGTAGACAATAAGGTCGTCAAAATTGTGGAGCTGGAGAATTATCAGCGGCGGATTCCAGAAGAAATCATTCAGAGAATCGAACGCTGCAAGGGCATTTTCGATAAGATGTATGTAGTCTTCACGGATTACACAAAACGCGAAGAGCGAAGAGTTGAAGCCATCAAAAGAGAAAAAGACCCCATTCTTTTTGGAACTTTCCAAGATACCGCAACAAGAACCGTTGTAGAACGCTTTTATTTCATCGGTGATTGGACGGATGAATATTGCGATTTAACATTGGATAAAATGGTTGCCGTTGTCAAAGAAAAGGCCGACAGGGACATCGTAAAGAAATTCTCTACGCCGGAAAGCATCCGCGAGTTGAGCGACCAGCTTAACAATCTGGATGAGTCCATGAATGGGTTGTATCGCCAGCACGAAAAGACTCCGGCACCCAAGAAATGGTTCTTCGACCGAGTACGCACTGCGTTTCGTTCTCTGAAAGGAGAATGAAATGGCAAAAGTAGATTTGACCGAAGATGAAGTCTATTCGCGGCTTCGCTCTGTTTCTAATTCAAAAGGAAACGGTATTTACGATGTCTTGCGTTCCGCCGATATTCCTTGGGACTTTTCTTCTTCTTTTACTTTGCTTCGTGTCGTTCGCACAGAAGCAGAGTTGACACCGCTTGTTTTTACTGGCGATGCGGAGACGGTCAACTTTATGAAAGAGGTTGCAGAGGTAGAAGAAGGAAAGAGATGTGATTGCTGCGGTCAACTTATCACAACGCCCTTATGGGATATGTCCTATGGTTCGTTGTGTGATGAATGCAGCAAGCGCCTTACCGAACAGGTTAACGGCAAGTACGAAACGCCTTGGCAAAAAGTAGAACAGGGGAGGGAAGAGCGTTCCACTCCTTGGTGGTTTGACCTTTGATGTCAGAAAGGAAATAAATGAGCAAATGGAATGTTTATTGTAGCGAAAACGCTCCTTATCGTATCTATTATCGTCAAATTGAGGTTGATGAATATGAGATGTATGCCATGTTCCCATTGCCAATGACTGGCATGGATTGTGGCTGGGCAGTATCGCATGGTGCAACTACGGCAGCTACCATTCAGGAAGCTGTTCAAAAGTTTTATCCCTTTATGGTAGAGTATATCTGTGATAAAGAGGATTCCGACAACGATACACAGCAATACATTCTCAAAAACCTCAACTCTCTTGGCAACTCAGTGGATTTTTGGGGCAGAAAAAATGACCGTCAGCATGTCATTGATAGCATGAGCGCAGCGCAGAAATCGCAGCTTTTGTGCTACATTCTGCGAAACCATGAAGCCTTTGGCAAGATGACTTGTCGTGACTGGCAGAATTGGCTGCTGGATGACGCTGAACCTCAGTTTGGCATCTGGTTCTGATAACAAAAAACGACAGATAACATTCTGACCCAGAACAGAAAGAAAAGGAAAATTATTATATGAGTTACGGTTTTAGTATGGGCTTCGCGCATGCAAACAGCTTGCAGGAAGCCATGAAGATTGCGCTGGAATATACGCAGTCTCAGATGACAGAAAAGAATGTCAAAAAGACCATCAAGGACAATCGGTATTATATTCCATCGGTTCGTACCGGATACATTTCGGATGCAGAAAGCAAAACACGCATGGCTGATGTGCTTGCAGATACTGCCGACAGATATTGGCTTGAAGCATTGTTTACTTTCCGTTTTCTCTATTGGGAGGAGCACAAGCTGCTCGGTATCGTCATGATGCCGTCTGAAAGTGCAAGTGAAAAATGGCCGCTGAGTGTATATTTTCAGAATTCCTGCGACCATGATTACCCGTTTTCCGAATGGAAGGAAGGCAATATCCCGTTCTTTGTGAATGCTGTTGCAAAAGCGGAAAACTATACGGCAGAAGAAATCCGTGAAAAGGTTGACTACGAAATCGAAGATGATGACATCGAATATTTTCGGCGCAGCACCTGCTATGATGATATTTTCGAGACCCTCGCCTTTGATTCGTGGCTTTATAACCATGATACGGATGTGCCGTTTGTGACCTTTGCTTTACAGGGAATCCAGAATGAGACAGAGCGATACCGATATCTGCAATGGTTGAAAGATGATATCATGAAAATTTAATGTATATGGGGCCGCTTCGTTTTGAAGCGGCCTTTTTCAGTCATCTCGAAAATGATGTTGCGGTTTGCTGCAAAGTTACTATAATTTAGATAAATGATAAGTAAAAGTACACGGGTCAAACCGCGTATACCATAAAATCTAAATACGTCATGGGAAGCGTCTATCTCGATTCGAGATAGGCGTTTTTTATTTATCGTTAATCGGGAGTGTTCTTAGCAGAACGCTCTTTTTTTGTTAAAAAAGGAGATAAAAATGACCAACAACAACATTCTGACCCCGAACAGCGAATATTGGAAGGACAACGCAATCGAAACCTTTAAGGGTAACAGCGACCTCTTCGTTGATTTCCTGCAGGAGCGTGACCGTCATTCGGCATGGATTGAAACGCAGATTACGGACGTTCAGTTCGAGGCCATGTTTGCGGAACCGATGTACATTGCAGATGATGCAAAGAAGTACAGTATTCCCGCAGAAATCGTGCAGGAAGCCGCCAATAACAGTAAGCTGTACGGTGTCGTTCGCGGCAAGCATATTCCTGTCGGACTTGCCGCTACGGAAAGCCTGATTGGGTATTCTAAGCTTATCCGTGAAGGATACAGCTGGATGCGCCGCGTCAATCCCGTTAATCTTGCGAAGGCAATCAATAACGGCATTGACACGATTCGGTACGATGACCGCCGCTCCACCAAATGCCTTGTAAAGGTTGGTGATGAGATGGTTCGTTCTGTCGTTTCCGCTCGTTACGCGCCGATGCCGTCTGGCGACTTGTTCAACTACATCAATATGGATTATCTGCCTGAGAACTGGGAGAAGGCCCAGTTTATGTCTGGATATTGGACGCATGAACGCGTTCGCGGTATGTGGTCTTTGGCTGAGTATCGTGACACTTTCATGAAAACCATCGGCATGAATGAGCTTCTGGCGGTTTTTTTCCCGGCATTGTCTGTGGAGAACTCCGACACGACTGCTTCTTCCATCAAGATGCGTCCGATGTTCATTCGTGATGATGGCTATGAGTTCCCGTTGCTGAACAAGACTCGTACCATGCATATCGGTGCCGAGACAATCCATGAGCGTTTGGAATCCGACCTGCGAATGGTCTTTGCCAACTTCAAGGATTCGGAAAATATGCTGTTCGAGCTTGCGGCTACGCCTATCACGTACGGCTACAATACCCTGACGCACTGCCTGAAGCAGTCTAAGGTGAACATGCCTGTTGAACAGGCGCGAGAGGCAGCTCAGGTATTCTTTACGGATAAGGGCAACGGTCCTTGCACGGCAATGGATGTCTACATGGCAGTCTGCGATGCATACAACTATGTTGTCCGCGACTATCCCGAAGATAAGTTGAAGATTACGCGTGCTTGTGATGCAGCCGTAAGTGCAATGCAGAGCCCGTGGCAGCTCCTCGACAAGGACACCCCGGCTAATCTGTAAGCAAACAAATAGTCAATTTACCCCGTTCAATAAGAACAGTTGAACGGGGTTTTTTATTGAAAGGAGAAAACAACAATGGGTTTTGATGGAACCAGTAAAAGCAGTCGCGCACATGGTCAGAGCATTCGGTATTGGGAAGCTACTTCTCCGTATCTGGATGCGCTGAAAGCCAAGGTCATCGATGCCGCATCTAAGCGTGCAGTTGATTTTCTTGACCCGCTGAACTATCCCGGTCCCGATGTTCTTGTGGACGCCGCATCGTTTGTGGATGATGAAGTGTCTACGGCAGAGGAAAAGTGGCTGGCTCATCGCCGTCTTTATGTCGGCGGTTCGGATTGCAGCGCGGTGCTTGGTAAAAACCATTACAAGTCCAATCTGGATTTGTATTATGACAAAATCGGTGCCAACCCCATCCCGAAAGAGGAGACGGACGGTGAGGATATCAACCTCATTACCGCATGGGGGCATATGGCCGAGGAGTATGTCGGGCTGTGGTATCATGTACAGCATCCCGATGAGGAAGTCATCACCGATACGAATATGTATACGATGGCAGGTCACCCTTACATCGGCGGTGACGTTGACGGCATTATTAAGATGCCTGACGGTCACTATGCTCTGCTCGAAATTAAGACCACAAGTTTCTTTAATAGAGAAGCATGGGCAAACAACGCCATTCCTGTTCCTTACGAGATTCAGCTTCGCCACTATATGGCTATCATGGGTCTGTGGGAGGCAGTTATCGTATGTATGGTTGACCGCGATACATTCTATGTTCGTCATTTGGTTCGTGACCTCGATGCGGAATACGCGCTCGTGAAAGCTGTTGATTCCTTCTGGAAAGACAATGTCGAGAAGCATCACGAACCGAAGCCTTGCGGTACGCCGGAATCCATCATTAAGGCGCTTCGCAAATACAAGCTCGGCAACGGTGTCGATAAAAAGATTCCCAATATCAAGCTCGGCGATGAGTTTTATACGAAATGCGTTGAGTATGATACGGTGGATGAACGGTACCGCGAAGTCAAGGCGGAAGCCGACCGTTTGGATAACTTGCGCAAGGAGATGACGATTCCGCTGATTCAGGCGATGGGTCAGGCTCCTGATGCGTATACCACAAGTCCTGACGGACAGACGATGTTTGTGCTGAAACAGACAGTCAGAAAGACTACTTCTTCCGACAAGAAGTACGCGGAAGCAAATCTGCCGGAGGATGTCTACAATAGAATCTTTACGACGAAAGTCAGCGCACCGTCGCTCTCTATCAAGAAGAGCAGCTGTGCTGGCAAAGTGGGTATCCCGCAGATGAATCCGTAAAGATACTACGAAAAGAGGAAATAAATGTATAAAACCTATGAAGTCATTTCTGCGTATATCAAAGAAAAAGAAATCAAAGCTTACGAGAATGGAAGGCGCGTTGCTGATATCGTAGTTCCTGATTGCGATGTCGATGGCGCGTGCAAAATTCTGGAAGCACTCGGCTATCAGCAGTTATACCGAGCGCGTTAATGAAAGGAGAATAAAAGTGGCAAAACAGAAGACGAAGACTAAGGCAAAACGCCACGTCAACATCTTCTGCATTGCTCCGAACAGTGACGCTTCTCAGCGGGAAAAGTTTGGCATCGGTCTGGCACTTAAAGGCATTCGGGCCAAGTGTTTTACAGAAGACGATGCCAGACTCGCTGGAGCGGATTACATTATCCGAACCTCGATTATTGAGGGGATTATCCGTGCCGCCGATATCGTCACCGTTGACGGTGATGAGGTGACTCCCGCTATGCTGAATCAGATTCAGAAAGCGGTTGAGATGAATAAACCTATCTGGTGTGCAGAAAGCGTGAAAGCAGCTGTTCGAGACAGCAATGTGAAATGTTATCCCGGCAAACTCGATGAGTTGTGCTGGTTTATTATAGATAACTGAGGAGAGAGAAGTGGCAAACATTGGAGATACGGTTAGTTTTACCGCGAGTAAATATAAAAATCTATTTGTGAGCGACGATAAGCGTTATACGATTGCCTATTTTACCGTCAATGCACGCGATGCGAGATTATATCTCCCGCAAGACGCAAAGACAAAACAATACGGCACAACGCATATGTTTATCGTAAAGGGTTTTATCCCGGATGGAATTGATAATATTGCGTATGAACTGACTGGCTGCTGGAGTATCGATAAGAATCGGAACCAGCCGTACCTTGATGTTCAGAAAGCCAATATTTCAATTCCCACTCGCAAGAAAAGCGTTATTGCTTTCCTTCGCTCTAACTGTAAGGGCATTGGAAATGTAAAAGCAACAGCTATCGCCAATGCGTTTGGCGAAAACACTTTATCTGTTTGCGCAAACGAGCCTGAAAAGCTGAAAAAGAAGGTTCCAAGTCTTACAGACAAGGACATTAAGGCTTTAAAGCACGGGTGCCAAGCATTGACATATAAATACGATATTCGGTGTTTTCTTGATGACAAAAACGTTGTCCTTCCGGATTACCAAATCGATGCGATTGCAGACGAGTACGGCGCGGAGGCACTTAATGTCATTAAAGAGAAACCGTATAAGCTGATTACGCTTCTGCCTTTTCAAACCTGTGACAAAATCGGACTTGCAATGGGAGTCAGTCCCAATGCTCGTAGACGATATGTTGCAGCACTCGTAGAGGCTCAGAAGCAGTTATGTCGGCAAAACAATACTGTTTGCGTTCGTGAAGATTTGCTGGTTGCGGAAGCTTATAAGCTGCTGAACCATCACAACGACGAACTGATGAAAATGTCGGTCAAGTTGTTGGTCGATAACTATCGGTTCATTCGATTTTGTTCTTCTAAAAGCGGAAATTGGATTTATTCCAAAGACGATTATACGGTTGAACGGAATCTCGCACGCAAACTTGCCGCGTTCATCAAAAGGGGACCCAGCAAGCAAAAGGAAATCGATGCGGCTCTTGCAAAATGGAAGAAAAACTCTCCCATTCAACTTTCCGAAAAACAGGAAGAAGCAGTACGCAATCTTGCTTATCCCATCTCCATCGTAACAGGTGGTCCGGGTACTGGTAAGAGTACAACGCTTCGCGCTTGTTTGGAAGTGTACAAAGAAGCATTCAAGAAAAACGCAACGATTCTTTGTATGGCTCCGACCGGACGCGCATCTAAGCGTATGGCTGAATGTACGGGTCTGCCCGCACAGACTATCCATAGCGCCTGTGCGCTTGTTCCTTCTAAGGCTGCTGGCGGTTTTACCGCTCAGGACGATTGCAAAATCAGCGAAAATCTGATTGCTATCGATGAAATGTCTATGGTCGGTATCCACCTTTTTGATTTCGTTATGAACGCAATCGAAAATGAACCCAACAAGAAAATCATCTTGCTCGGCGATGTGGACCAGCTCCCTTCGGTAACACCCGGCAATGTACTCTTCGATTTGATTAAATGCAATCAAATCAAGTATACGGTTCTGGATAGAAACTACCGTCAGGGCTCCAATTCCACTATTGCGGATGCAGCATACGCTATCAATAATGGGATGTCCAATCTTCCGACTGATGAAACATTTCAGTTTATCGATTGCCATAATCCCGATAGCGAAAAGGAAACGGAAGATATCTCGAATATCATTATTCAGAAGTATCAGGAGGGAGTAAAAAAGTATGGCCGCGATGGATGTATCGTCCTTAGCCCTACTCATTACTACAAGAGCAGCAATAGCTCTCCTCTGTGTACGGATATTATGAATAAGAAAATTCAGGATATCGTAAATGAAGCTGAGAAAGGAAAACCGGAATGGCGAGCCAAATCCACCAAGTCCAAGAACGGCGTGGATGTAAGCCGCGTATTCAGAAAGGGCGACCGCGTAGTCCAAATTAAGAATACGCCCGAAATCATGAACGGCGACCTTGGCACTATCGATGAAATCATTGATGATGATGGTGTTTACACGTTCAAAATCACATTCGATGACAAACAAGTCGAGTACGATGTCAAGGATATGCAGAATGTGGAACTCGGTTACTGCATTACGGTTCATAAAACGCAGGGTTCTGAATTTCCCTGCTGTATCATGCCCGCAAGTATGACTCAGAAAGCAATGCTGCAGCGCCAGTTGTTTTATACCGGCGTTACTCGTGCAAAGAAAGAGTTTATCTTCGTGGGTGACAAGAAAGCACTGGATTTAGCAGTTCGGACTAAGACCGAAGAACGTCGGTCAATGCTCCCGGCGCGAATCTGTAAGGAATGTGTTTGAAGAGTGGGTGGCTGCAGCAATAGCTGTGGCTGCCCACTCTTTTTTGTTTTCGGTAGGGGAGGGGAGAGCGCATAAAAAATTCGTTTTGTGTAAAGAACAAATACGTTTTGCTTAAAGAAATCTGTATTGAAATTATTTAAAAATAAAGTATCCTAAATATAAGGAAATATTATGTGATTTCCTTAGTTACACAAGCTGACACCTCTATGTGGTGTGTAATAGGCAACGCGACATATAACGTGTATGTTGTGGCAAAGGGTCAGCAGAATGTGATGATTTTTGACGAAAGGAGGAATATACCAATGAATAGTTTGGCTGTTCGTAAGAACGATACCAAGAATGTTGTGGCGTTTATCGCTATTGCAAGTCTTGCTGTTTGCGCTGCGGCTCTCGTAAGCGTAAATCCGGCTTTTGCGGCTGAGGGTATTTCAAAACTGTTCGGTGAAGCTGGCAAGATTGCAAATGCAGTTATGGCTGGTTTTCAGGGCTTGGTTCTGACCGTTGCTATTGCCGCAGGTGTTTACACGATGATTCGTGGTCTGATGGCAAGTGACCCCAAAGAAACGGCACAGTACAAGAACCGCTTCATTGCAATTATTATTATTGCGTTTGTGGCGTTCTTTACTCCCTCCATCATCAGTTGGGTTCAGACTCTGGCAACTCAGATTAAGCTCAGCTAAGTCAAAAACAGAATTGGGCAAGGGCCCAGCCCGTAGCGGTCTTCCTACGAATGGGAGGACCGCTTTTTTAGGTGCCAAATTTAAAAGAAAGGTGGAAAATAAAGCATGCAAATAACTGCTATTGAAAAAAACAATAGAAAAAAGAAAAATATGAAAAAAGCAGCAATTTCAGCCACGGTTATCTTTGCGATGATGACGTGTCTGTCTTTTGCTTATGCTACCAGCATCTTTGAAGCAGTCGGTGATGCATTATTTTCGGGGACGCTCATCCAAAACCCATTAGATGTTATTGTTTCGTCTTTTTTACTGCTTGTTTTTAAGACAATCATCCAATGTGTCGTCAATGTGCTTGATATTGTTATTTCTCCAATAAACGAAATAACAACCATGAAAATGGCAGAATTAGCACAATATTTGCCATTTGCAGAATATAAGGTCCAAATCAATGAAGGCGAATTTGCGTTCGATTATACGATTGCGTCAAAAGTAAACGACTATATTATCGGTATAGGTGTCCTTATCTGGATATTGCTATCTTGCTTTGCGATTTTAATTGATTTTTATTATGTCGCATCTGGTGATAAGCGAGCAATTCCTGGCAGCAAGTTGTTTTTGTCTATTACAATTACAGGTGTACTGACATATAAAGCGCAAGATTTAATGTTTTTCCTTTTTGACAACGAAATCAACCCGTTAATTTCGGAATTTTTGGACATCGCGCAAAAAGACCAAACCGGAATCTTTGAAAACATGGGAAATAGTGTTTGTGCAAGTTGGCAGGGCGTTCCGGGTATACTTATAGCACTTGTTATGGTCTTGATGATTGGCATAAATTACATTAAGCTTGCACTGGAAATGGTGCAGCGATATCTTATCGTTGCTGTAATTTGTGTTTTGTCACCCCTTGCTTTTGCTACAGGCAGCAACCAAGAAACAATAGACATTTCTAAGAAATGGTTCAGAATGTTTTGGTCGCAATGCGTTTTGCTTTTCTTGAATGTCTGGTGCGTTTATGTAGTACGAGAAGGCATGATGGCAATAGGAGACAAAAAAGCAAATCAGTTGCTTATCTGGGGTCTTATTGTATATGGCTTCATTAAGGTAGCACAGCAACTTGATGATTTGCTGCAAAACGCCGGACTTAGTATTACCCGTCAAACATCTGGCATGTTGGAAGATTTCCTCATGATGGGTAAATCCATGATTGGATTGGCTAGTACAGCAGCTACCGCAGCGGCAAGCGGATTCCAGTTCAAACAGGATTCTGCGAATCTTAGAGAAGGTCTCGCAAACGGCACCAAGACAATGGATGATTATAAGCGACACATAGCAAATACCACAGCCAATATGGCGAGAAATCCGCTTGCGCTTGCAATGATGGCTCCTCAAATGGCAAGAGAATATGCAGCTGCAAAGGGAGCAGAAGCAGAGTATAAACAAAGCGTTGGCGATTATTTGAAAATGAAGAGTCCTGACAGAAGCAAAGCAACTGCGCCAAATTTGAATTCTGCAGCGGGAAGAAGCCAAATTAAAGACGCACTTGCGAATAGCAAGGATAAAAAAATTGCTGACGCCGCCAAAAACGGCGAAGTAACAAAAGCATACACAGATTCAAATGGTGTTATTCACGCTTCGCTTCAAACCAGAGATAAAAATGGCCGAGCAAATGGTATGTACGATGTCGCCATTAGCGGCAACGGAAAAGATGTTATGTCTCAGGTTGCCTCTGGTCGTGAAGTGACAACGGATGCAAACGGTAACAAACTTATTAAAGATGATAAGTTGGGTACATTTGCTTACAACAAAGAAACCGGAACCTTTGAACAGGTAAAGGATAAGAACGGAAATATCCCCGAAAATCCGTTGTCTGTACAGGTTCCTGATAAAGTCAACAAAAACAACATCGAAGAAGTCGCGGATTGGGCTACCAAAACAGACGGATTCGATAAAGCTGTTCAGGAAAAAGAAGCAACAGATAATTATTTCAATGCTACTGCCGCAGAACGTCTGGATATGAATCCCAACGATGTTAATCAGAGCCAAATGAATAATATGGCACGCCAAGAAATCAATGACCAATTCATGCAAGAAGGTGCAAACGGAGAACAGCGGCCTGCTGTTGGAGAAGACGATAAGCTGGATGTTTCTGTGAATAAAGAAACAGGCGAAATGACAGCAAAACACGCTATGACCAATGATGATGGCACTATTGCTATTCAAAACTACAAGAAAGACGAAAATGGAAATTGGCAAACTGTAGGTCAATCCGAATACTATACCGCAATGGGAGATAAGCCTTCTTATCGAAACAGTGAGGGAGAAGTATTCGCTGGCACACAGGTTGGCACTTCTGCAGACGGTAATGCTATTATGCGCTATAACCAAATTGGCGCAGACGGCAATGTCCTCGAGAACGGAAAATCGTTTGAAGTTACGCAGAGCGGAAGTCTTGCTAATTCGGATGATGCTGCAAGTAAGGTTGAGATGGCGCGTCAGGCATCCGAATCGCTTGGTGCAAAAGCAGTTGCTGCTGATTATGACAATGCAGCAAGACTTTATAACGGCAATGGTGCAAATGTACCTGAAAACACAAATTTCAACAGTTCCGAAAATCTATATGCTTCTCAGCAGGCTATGATGGGCGCAAAAGGAACAAGTCAAGATTTGAGCCTTCTCTCAGATTATACAGCTGTGCAAGCAGACGATAACGGTATCCGAGATGGTGTTCATACACAAACCTTCCAGAACGACGATGGTACGCGCGTAAAAGTTCAGCGTGATATGTCTTCTGGCGCTGTTAACACAACCATGAGCGCGGCAAGAGTACAGGATGATGGTGCTGTTAAAGTTGAGAGACTTACAGAAGATTCTTCCGGCAATGTTTCAAACAGTCATTATACCTGCACGCCGAATATCAACCCGCTTGATGCAGATGCAAAAACAACACCTGTGACGGTAAATGATTCTGTATCCGGACAATGTTATCGGGTTGATGTACCTACAGAAATTGCAAAGGACGGAACTGCTCTTGCAAGTTATATGGCAGGAGACGAGGGCATTCACGCTATTGATACCGCTAAGCAGGACGCCGCTACATTGAAAAATGCTGTTGTTAATTCTGATACTCAACCTATTCCGGAAGATACCCGCATCAACCCTGCTGCCGCTTCGTCTGTATTCTATGAAGCCGCAAGCAACGGAAACTGCAACCTTGAAAGCTTGTCGAAAGCTGCTCAGAACGGAGATATTGAGGTTTATCCCGCAGAAAGCGTTGTAGATGGCAAACCTTGTGCCCAGATTATTTATCGTGACCCCAATACCGGACTCAAAACTGAGGTAGGCGGCTGCTTGGAATACAAAGACGGTAAGGTTTCCGTCACCACGACATCTGCACCTATGGCAACGCAGTCTCAGGCTCAGGTTGAAAAAGACATGCAGGAAATGACTACGGCCATGATGACTCCGGCAAATACCGGAGACGGAAATGCTGACCGCGACACATTGATTCACCAGCAGGAAGCGTACGATAAATTCACTGGTGCAAACAATGCTAACTATTCTGGACCTATTGGCGCAGCAGCTATGGCAAAGACTGCAGGCGTAAATACAGAAGGATATGTTCCTACAGCATCGTTTATTACTGGTCAGGACGCAACCCTTGTTCTTGAAAAAAGCGTTCCTATTCCGGAAGATAAAAAACAGGACGTGATGCAGTGTAAGGAATACACCTTTATGAAAGCAAGCGGCAGCCCTGAAATGAAAGAGGCCGAGAAAGTTACTGTTTCCAATGGCGTTGGCGGTGTCATGCGCTTCGATATGCAGAACGGAGATACGTTCGAAGTCTTTGGTATCAACACTGAAACAGGAACTTGCAGTGCAAGAAAGCGTTCCAAAGACAGTGACGGCTTTGGCGAAACGGTTGCTCTGAATCTCGGAAAGGGCAAAGCAACAGAAGAAAATATCCTTCGGTCTTTTATGGCTGCAAAAGCAAAAACACAAGAGAGCGATATCGACACTTTCTTCGGAAAAGAAAATTTCGACAATTTGCCCAGCAAAAAAAGAAATGCTCAAAAGAGCAAAGGAAAAGGCAGAAAAAAGCCTGACAACAAGTAAACGGTAAAATACCATGTCAGAAGTCATTCTTGGCTTCTGACATGGAAACTGCACAAAATCAACAGCCTTCACGCGGCGTGCAGTGAACAACGTATAATTTCATACGGCTAATGTTGAAATAACAGAAAGGTGGAATGGTTAACATGGCGCAACAACAATATGGCGACAGTATGGCACAGGACGCATCCAATGTGGCAAATGCAGCTGTACAAACAGCAAAAGATGTAAAAACTGCTGCTGCCGTTGCTGGAAATATTGCGGTAGGTAATGTTGCTGGTGCTGTAAAAGAAACTTTAAAGAACCCGGAATTCTTAAAAAAAATACTATGCATTGCATTGGCAATCAGCTTTTTCTTATTTATGCTTATCGCGGGGCCTTTTATCGTAGCAATCGCTATGCCCGGAAGTATTTTTTCCGCTGTAAAAGATGCTTTTAATCATAAAGAAGAGAATGTCTTGGAAGGATGGGACATGAGCGATGCGGATGATTCCTTAAAAACAACAGCAAACGGGTTTTATGATTACCTATCAAGCGAAGGAACCGAGTCAGAACAGTCATTTTTTACATCGAACACGGCAGACTACGGAGACAGCCCTTCAACAGATGCTTTTTGGGGGGAATCTAATCTCCAAATAACAGCTTTGGATAAGTATTTTAGAAAGTCTTATAAAAATGCTGCAACCAGAGCAAACAATAAATATAATGACTTGGTAGATGAAAATGCTCTTACACAACAAGCACTCGATGATGGAATTGAAAGTGCCGATTATGTTAAGTTTGTCACCAATAATATGACAACCGATGATAATAAAGGATTCCAGAGAGTTTCCTTTTATATCATGGCATTGGACTCTTATAAGTACACAACAAGCAATGATGACAGTCAGGAAGATGCCGATACAGAACGCTTAAAACGAATGATAAAAAAAGCAAAAGAAATCAGCCCTAATGGTCTTCTTGATGATGCCATTACCGCACTTTCTGCATTGGGTATCAATATTGATTTAGGTAGCGATAAGCTATGGGTCGTAAGTACAGACACCACGTATGATGATGTAAACGATGTCGTTGGTTACGAAACAATCAAAAATTGGGTTGTAGATGAATATGACAAAAATGGTAAACCAGTAAAAGGTCACGAAGAAGATACAGGTGAAATAGACCCCCAGCGCCCCATTACAAAAATGGTTCGTACATATACCACAACAATATCTCTTGAATTGAACTCAAATATTAGAAATTCGCTTTATGAGAGTTATGGAATTGACCCAACAGAAAACATTGGTGACCACAGTGATGCTTTTAAAAGCACGGAAAACCCTAACTATTCAACAACAGAAAACCTAAATGGAAAAACTATGACTGCTGCTGATATTATCGAACAGCAGGTGGAACAGTACATGGAAGTATATAATGTTCCCAGAACAGCCGGAGGAACTGGCACAGACATCGGAACTATTGGCCCAGGTGGTTCTGGTCAGGTCAGTAATATGTCTGATGAAGAAATCCAAGCAATTCTGGCAGCAACCAACAACGGTAATTATACACCCAAACAACAAGCGCTCGTGAGTAAATTGCAGGACGCATTAAACAGTCCTCTTGGTCTGACAGGATATATGAAGAGTATTGGTTGTACTGTCGCCACAAATTACTGTCAGGCTTTCGTTGCAGATTTCTATTCTAAGTGTGGTCAAGCGCGTATCAGCTTCGGCTCCGCAATCAACGCATATAACACAAGCGCTATTTGTAAGAAAGGACAACAGGGTTACGATACGCCCCCTGATGGTGCATCTGTGTATATAGGCGCAAACCATGTTGGTATTTACATCGGCGGCTGTGTCATCGACAGCGTCTATGGACAAATTCAGGTAATGCCATTTGAAAAGTGGAAGAGCCAAAAATACTACCAAAGTGGTGGCGGCTACTTAGGTTGGGGCTTCAATGGATGGGATGTCTCGTAATATTGACCAAAACACAAAAATGTGGTATAATATATACATAGAAAGGAAGTGAGTACGCGATAATTCGCGTAAAATTATGAAAAAAAGAACAAGCCCTATTGCGATTGTTGCAGCAATCATTGCAGTTATCGTTATTATTCTTGTTTTTGTTGGCATGAATCGTCACAAAGATGATGCCAATCATCAGAATAATGAGTCCGTTACGTCGTCCGCAGAAAGCGAAAGCGACGGTTCAGACATGGCAAGTGCTGAAACTGCAAGTGGCATCGATAACAGTGACATTTCTACCTCGCTCCCCGGAAATATTGGAAAAGAAGTTTTAGAATCTGATGATACGAAAGATTCTGAGCGTGCGAAGGCGAATGTAGTTGCAGAAGCAACCAATATCCCGGACGGAAGCGACGCTTCTTTCGTAGAGTTCTCGTATGAAAATCCGGAAAGTTCTGATGTATTTCGATACGATAAGAGATACGTGCATATGCTGGACAAATCGTACTTTGATTTACAAAAAGAGCGGCAAGAGAAATACAACCTAACATTGGCATCGTCCAGTGACGGGAATCCATACATGGTTTTTGGCGGGAATTGCTACGTTTATGACGGAACAGATGAAAATGGCAATGCAAAAAAATACATCATTTCCGGTGCCGATGTGGTCGAATATGATGGAACATTGAATCCGTTTAATACACATCCCATTCTTCGCAAAGAAAATACTTGTGAACGCATTTATCTTTTCGACGATGAAACAAAGAAAAACGAATTCTTGGAACGTCGCGCACAAGGAAAAGAATTTCTTCAAAACGGTTCAACTGACAATGAGTGGAAAGTCATTTTGAACGGAGAATATCTGCCTGATGCGTACCCCATTATCGATGATAACGGGAATTTAAACCTGTCTTTGGTACAACTGGCAACTGCCTACAATCCCTTGTTTACAAGAATAGATAAGAATTACGTTTATGTGGCTACTGATTGGGGGCTGTATTCTGTGCCTAGCACAGAGTCCGACCAAGCTACAAAGGGAAGCTGTGACTTCTCTAAAGATGAAGACGGCAATGATGTCTATTACGTCACCGATATGGGATTTGGCGGAGTATCTGGCTCGTATGGTGTGGCAGCTAAAGCACCCAAAACGAGAGAGTATTATTGGGTCACGCCGGATGATTTAAACACAATTCTTGGCTGGACAGTTTCCATTAAGGGTCGTGTTATCAGTGTGTGTAGCAATCCGCTTGATGATTCTGACTTAACAGGTGTTATTCAGAAAGTTTCTAAAACATACTACGACCTCAACGGGAACGTCATCACCGACCAAGAATAAGGCAAAACATAAATCGACGTTTCTGTGAAAAAATCTATTCGTTATTTCGTAAAGAAAAACATATAGCAATTCAAAATCATTCGATATATACTTATTATAAGCGAATAGTATATAAGCACATTCCCCCTCGGAGTAATTCGAGGGGGATTTTTTGTTGTTTTTTACAGCAAGAGTGTGCTAACGGCATCAAATGAGGAAGATTACCAAATGAGTAGTTATATGTTGATTCACGGAGATTGCATGGATTCATTCGGGCTGATTCATGACCATTCTGTCAATCTCGTTCTGGCTGACCCGCCATACGGAATAACGCAAAACACATGGGATGTTGTGCTGCCGTTTGATGATTTTATCGAATGCGACGGAAAAAATCTCAATTATGAGAAATATTTACTGCATTGCTTCAAAAAGAACATTCCCTACAAGGACGCCAACGAGGAATGGAATAAAAGAAAACAACAGGGAATTTGGTCACAACTGGACAGAATACTTGCCGATAGGGGAGTGGTGATTCTTTTCTCGGCCGGGATTTACACGAAAACATTGATGGAGTCCACTACGATTCCTTGGAGATACAATCTTATCTGGCAGAAGACGACTCCGGTTGGATTTCTTAATGCAAACCGAATGCCGCTTCGAGCACATGAGGATATTCTTGTTTTCTACAAGAAACTGCCAACCTATAATCCTCAAAAAACAACAGGACATCCGAGAAAGGTCTCAACGGTCGAACATAAACGAAATTCTAAGATGACAGAGGATTACGGGAAATACACAGCAAAAGGTTATGACAGTACCGAACGATTTCCCACGAGCGTGCTGACATTCGCTACTGATAAACAGAAATATGCGGCGCACGGCACACAGAAACCGGTGGCATTGTGCGAGTGGCTCATCAAAAGCTACACAAACGAAGATGATACCGTTCTCGACTTCTGTATGGGAAGTGGCTCGACAGGCGTGGCAGCGAATAATACGAAAAGGAATTTTATCGGCATCGAAAAGAATGCTGATTTTTTTGATATTGCAAAAAAGCGGATAGAGCTTTGAGGAGCGATTATGAGCTTTGATATACTGGGCAAAGACATTGCTGTATTATTCATATTGGCAGTGATATTTGGCATTGCTACATATTTTTATGTGTTGCACAAAGGGAAAAAGGAAAGAAGAACGGCAAGCACAGTAGATAAAATTATTCTTGGTTTCGAGGTTCTTGCATTTTCTTTTACATTTTTTATCTTTTTTCCTTTAGTAGTCGAAGATGTGTTTGATGCAAATGGAAGCAATTCTGCCTTATGGCATAATCTCGCCGCAATAATTAGCTATGGTGGTGCAGCGTTTTATCTTTTCTGTGGTCAAATTAGTGGCGACTATTTTACAATGCAAGAGTTTTTGAAAAAACATAAAAAACATAAAACAAGAGCTCAAAAAAAGAGATGGAAACGAAAAAAATAAGTCGAAAGCATTCTGTGCATTTAAAAATTAAAGCCGAGCAGTAAGGAAAAAGAAATATTCGACTCCTCCGATGTTACAGCATTGGAGGTTTATTTTTTAGGGTATTGCAAAAATGGGTGATTTGAATAAAACCATCTGGTTTTACAAGTATCCGGGATATCGAAATCCTAAACGCAATTTCCCCGGCTGTGCGCATAAGAGGTGAAAAATGCAAACTGCACTGACTTTTGTGGCAATACTTACCATGGCGATGCTACTCCTTTGCGGAACGCGGCCTGCATTTACCCTTTTAGCAGTTCTTGCTGCGGTATCAGCGGTCTGCTGCATTGTGGTTTCTTATATTTTGCGAAAGAGAACTGACGAAAAGAACGCAAAAGACGCAGTGCTGCAAAAGAAAATCGCAAATTGGCGTAAAGTCCGGCGTAGGCAGCTCAGAAGTAATGCCGATAACAATGATATGTTCGACGCCTGTGGCGTAACACAAGACCTGCGATTGTCTCTGGAAGAGGATGAGCAATTTTTTGAAGAGAATCACAAAATAGAGGAACTGGAAACTCAAATCAGCTTGTGGAATCGAATTGGAGATGCTTTCAAGCACCTGCTGAATAGTTGCGTAATTCTTGTTTGTCTCTTAGCGATTTCGTCTTTCGTCACTTTTGCATATAGCTATGTATGTCGTTTGTGGAGGTGAAGGAACTATACATAATAGCATTTTAAATGCACGCGTGCGTTCGATAAATGCACGCGTGCGTTTTTGTGCATTTCCGCGTATTTATAGCTCATCTTTTGTGAGGAGGAGAGACCGTGGCTCAACCGATTTGGGCTGTTCAGATTTATTTTGAGCATCCATTTGGTGCTGAAAGAGAAGTGCTGAGAGAGTTCTTCTCCTTTGTTGGCTGCTTAGTCAAAACGACTATGATGCCGGTAGAAACTATGCTGGAGAAGCACAAATCACTCGTTGATTCGGGAAGTGAGCGAATCACACATCTGTTTCTTACAGACCGACCGCCGGAAGGCATCGTACTATCAAAAAACGAGATGTGGTGCAGTTTTCGTATCTTGAATCTTGAAACGAGAGCTGACAATAAACGGAAAAGCAATTCTGCGCAACGCTGACCAGAAGATTTCTGTTGAACAATTCGAGAAGACAGCGCTTGATGTGATTATCCGCCGTATTTGGAAGGATGAGGGAGCAGAGACCCAAAGTCTTTTGTACATCAACGCTGCTTTCTGGCAGCTCGACCTATTTGCGTTTCTACAAATCAAAAGCACATTCCAAGCACTCAAGATGGGCGAGTTGATGGCTCTTCCCATGAGAGGTCACTACTATCTGCCGGAAGCTGTTTGCCTCAACAAGATGGCGGACGCTTTCATCAATATGGCAAAACAGTGCAGCGTGGGACCGAGCAGTATCTATGCTGTCTATGCCTATGCAAATGCGCAGCGACATTTACGAGAACTCCTTGCATCGTTGGAAGCACATACTCCGCTGCGCACAAAATTATATGCCGCCGTAGAGCCGGTACAAAAACTCCTTTCGGAATTGAACAAAATCTATCGTATAGAGCCAAACTTCATATCAATGTATTACTTGGCAGCAACATTATGCGAAGGACAGGCACAGTTTGCACTCGATGCACGTCCATACCTTAGAGATGCAATAGAACATGCGCCGGAAGAATTAAAGCCTTTCACAGCAGGAATATACCTGCGATACGGAGTGTCCGAAAAACAGATGCATCCAGATAACGAAAGAGCATTACAATGTTTCAAAAAAGCGCTGCAACTGAACGAGAACTATTATCCTGCAATATTCCAGATAGCTTGTCTTTGTGCGATAGATAAGAAATATAGGGAAGCAAAAATCGGATTTAGGAAAGTGGCTTTTCTCATTCAAGGAAATTACAACCACCGCGATTGGCGGGACTTTTCTTTGGAAGAAGTTCTTTATGTGTTTCGCTGCTATATTTGGCTTGCAAAACTTGCATTGATAGAAGGTAGGGAGAGTTCCATTGGTGTTTCCATAGCATTGGCTAAGAATACCGCTATTGTGTTTGCAAAAACGCCCATCCTTGAGAAATGCTGTGATATTGAACACTATGGAAAAGCGAAGAGCTATCACCAAGGCAGCATCACAGTAAGAGCAGTTTTGACGATGCTGCGAGATATGGCGGGCGACTCGGAAATTAACAGGGACCTGCAGGAAGAGATAGACGACTTAATCAGAATTAGTAACAAAGCATCCGATGCGGAGTAATTCTGCATCGGATTTTCTATTAGAGAAAAGCGAAAAAGAATGTCTGCAATCAAAAGAATGGCAGTAAAAGCGTCTCGAACGATTGAAACGAGACGGCTTCCGTTGCTGTCAGTGTAGACGTCTCACGATATCCAAGCACATTACTACATGAGCGAGTTGATTCCGGTGCCTGACGAGATGGAGAGAAAATACCGGTATGTGACAAGCCTCGATGAGTTGCTGGCGATTCTAAACGATAAATAATTGATTTTTGCGCCTTCGATGTTATGGCATCGGGGGTTTTGTTTTTGGGAGGATACGAAGATGGCAAACTTTAACATTCCTTATAAAACCGAGCGCGAAGGACAGATGGAGTTCTTTGATAACTATGGCATCCCGTATATCGATGATGCTTCTGTCCTCGTTGACAACACCGATGGCGTTTACAATGGCAACATCATCGAATTCAAACTTTCCATCAACAACCTGAACAGGGTCTTGTTTCAGGCTATCAAGTATCTGTCGAAGATGCGTATCAAAGGCGAGTCCGTGCCTGCCACCATTTTGTTGGTGGACTTGAATTCTACCACGGTTTATGCCTACAAGTCCGAGGATTATCGGGATGAAATCCAGAAGGTTTATACCGGTGCAGCATCTAAGAATAACGAAGGACTTGTTGCAGGGAAGTATGACCAGAAGCTGGATTATAGCAATATGGTAGAGTCCGCCGAAGTAAAAAAGTTACTGAAAGGCAGGAAGGTCTGCCCAGATGAGATGTATATGCCCATTGACATCGATGAAAGCTGCATTGTTGGATGGGCAGAGCGCTATTATCGGGACAAGCCGAATGCCAGCAAGGGAGATTTCCTCGGCGATGATACCGGAACCGCAATCAAGGTTACAGGAGAAATCAGGGACCCACGACATTTCAAGGGCCTTATCAATCCTTACACCGGAAAATCCAACGAAAAGTTCAAGTATCTGATGGACTGTCTGAACGACCGTCTTTCTAAAAAGGACTTGGGAGCCTTCTATACGCCTGTTGCCTATGCAAAGAAAGCAGCGGAACTGGTACAGATGGCTGTAGACCGTGTTCCTGACGAAAATGATTACATCATTCTGGATAGATGTGCAGGAACGGGCAATCTGGAAGCCGCTTTGATTGGTTTGACAGATAAGAACGGCGATGAACTCATCGAACATTGCGTGGTTAGTACCTACGAGTATTATGAATACAAGGTTCTGTCTGAACGCATTGGCGATAAGGTTCGTGACATCATACCTCCGTCTGAGGCAAATGTCGTTTATGAGAACGGCAAGGTTGCCAATGCGGATGCTATGAGCAAAGAGTTTATCGAAAATCCGTTGATTAAGCGATATGTAGAAGACGACAAATGTACGATTATTCTGTTTGAAAATCCGCCGTATGCTGATGATAGTGGTAGCACAACTGAAACTGGAAAATCAAGAGGAACATCAAAAAAAGCATATGTTGCAGAAGAATTTAAGAAAAATGTCAAATCATCAACAAGTGGTTTAGTACAATCTAAAGATTTAATCAACTTGTTCGTGTGGAGTGGTTTTCATTATTATTTACGCCAAGATACAGATAGCTATATTGTTTTTGGACCAATTAAATATTGGAAAACAGGTCACTTGATTGATAAAAAAGATATGGGTGGATATGTTTTTAATAGAAAATATTTTCACGCTACCGATTCTGCAATTTCATGTATCTATTGGTCAAACGAGGATAATGCAAATGACAAAATAGATTTAACTGTAGTTGATATTGTAAATGATTCTACTGTAGATGTAAAACACATAACAGTATCAAAAGTTTATAAAACAATGAATGAATCTTATTTTGATAAGAGAATTTTTGCAGATACGGAAGATGGTATTTATTGTCAAAGAGACGGTTATGAGGGTGTAAAACTTCCAAGTACAGCAACCAAGCCGATTTATAATGATAATATCATTGCATATATTCATTCTATAGGTTTCGCTTTTGATGCTAAAAATAAAGCCTTAATGCGAACAACATTAAATTTAAGAAAAAATGGATTTTGCGTAAGAAAAGATAATTATAAAGAAAAATTACCAATTTATGTAGCAAAGAGTTATCCATTAGATAATTGGTATGACCGTGATATAATTTCAACCACTTCCGATGGTGGCGATGCATACACACATGATTCTGATTTCTTAAAATCATGTCTGATTTACACTTGTCTTTCAAATCAGAATAAGTGTTTATCATTCGATGGTTCTGATGGTAGATATTATCGTAATGAACTCTGTTTCGATGCCACGAACGGAGATACTGTTGCATCTGCTGACCTTGCAAAGATGACCTTGGATGTAGATGAGGAAGCTCTTGTTTCGCTCTGGAATAATATTCTGTACGAGGCAAAGAAGACCACGAATTACGACAGTAGACTTACTTATGGTGTATACCAGATTACGAAGGAACTGAATACATACCAGACCATCGGCACCGGTAAGAATAAGAAAACGGTCTATGATTATCCTGTTCTGAATGGCTATCTGGACACCCTGCGCACTATGCTGAAAGCATACTATAAGAGCCATATCACCGAAAAGATGTTTAAGTATGAACTGTTGAAATGATGGATAACTGGCTGGACCATTCTAAAAAACGAATGGTCCAGCCATGTTTATAAGAAGAACGAACTATTAGGAGAAAACAAAAAGGAGGAACGGACGATGTCCCTGATTATTCATTTCCTTACGAAAGATGGTGTAGTTGCCATTTCTGACAAGCGAACAACCATCGGCAAGAATGCCGTAAACACGCATTATACACAAAAACAATCGCTTTTCCCAATATGGTAGTTGTAAGCCATTGTGGTGATAATTGCATTGATACTCCAACTTCTTACAGTGTGAACTTTCTTGGTGTAGAGATTGCAATAAATTTCTTTTTAGAAAATTGCAGAGGATATGACTGGACAAATAGAATTGAAGAAATTCTTTTGCTGATGAACTGTTGAAATTTACAGAAAGAAAATATAATGAATAGTGAATACATTAGTCTTGTGGTTGCTATTATATCGGCATTCGTTGCGATTGTAACCTTAGTCACCACTGTAATAATTGGTATAATGCAGATAAAACAAAGCAAAAGAATTGATGAGCAAAATCAAAAGATTGATAGACGAGATGAACAAAGACGAGAAGATGTAGTATATTCAGATGCCACTAAGTTTATACTTAAATATAGCTCTTCTAACCATGCAGCTGAAATTTACCTTTTGCCCTTGTGCGTTATCGCTTATAAATATAATCCTATATATCCATATCGCAGAAAAATGTATCGTGAATTTTGTTCCCTTACTGAAGAAGTGCAGAACTGCATTCTAAAACGGCAAAATATAGATATAATTTCCGCAAAAGATGATTGTTTTTTTAAAAATATGTTAGCTGCATTAAAAGCTGACATCAATAAGAATTATCCAAATGACCAAGATTGGTATTATGATAATGGAAAGTATTTCAATGGTACCTTACTATATCATGGTCGTCAAAAAATCATCACTGTGAAATGTAATCCCGACAAATATTACACCAAATCTTTAAAAATGATGCCAAACAATCTGGATAAAGATGAGATGGATTACGAAAATCATATAATAAATCTGCTGGTACATGAAAAAAATGAAAGTCCAATAAATAAATTGATGTACGAGGATACAAGTTTTGGAACTCCAGCAAGTAGCAATGATGATATTTTAATTTCATATTTGGAATGTATTATAGCAAAATATGTTCCATACTATTCACATTTACGCGAAAACTGTAAATTTGAAAACATCGGATACTCTGACGATTTTCAAGGCACAAAATACATGGAAGATTTATTCTTGGATGCATTATTTAATATCTATATATGTCATTAAGTAAAAACAATCATAGTCTCCGCATAGGTTATTCTTTGAGTAAGAGGTTGATTTTTGAGGAAAGGAGTATTCAATATGAAAAAACAAATCGTTATGACAGCAACCGGACCGGAAAAGTTCTACAAATTCGAAAATGAAGAGGACTTTAACCAATGGGAACAGGGTACATTTGATGAATGGGCAAAAAAATACAATAATAAAGTTGAAAATTATCTAAAAGAACAGCAGGAATATTATTTTGATAAGACCAAAATGAACCAAGACCTCTATTATGCAGCTGCATGTATCGAAATGTATTGTGGGAATGAACACAAAAATATAAATGGATTCCTTCGTGGTGAGCCTTATTTTTGCGAAGAAACTGTAGGAAGAATTGACGTATTACGCTATATCTCTGAACTTGATAAATGCTTCTGGACTGCACCTGTAACCAATGAAAATTTAATTTGTTATAGAAGCATGACGCAAGAAGAAATAGAATTTTACGAACACAATACTTTTGTTAATAAATACTTGAGCGTTTCTGGAACACTTGAATCTCTTTCTAACAATTTTGATGTAAAAACTGCATATACTATGCTCATACCAAAAGGTACGCGAATTCTTTGCCCTAATATGATTAAACCTATTATTGAACCCGGGAAGACGTTTGAGCGTCATGAGGCAGAACTTATTTTACCGCGCTGTATGACTATTAAAAAAGAACTTGGAAACTATGTTTTGACTAACACGCAATACTAAATAGGTCAATCTGTATCCATCTTTGTGTTAGCTTTTGCTTATTTCTATCTATTAAAAAAATATTTTTGCAAAAAACGACCCAGCTGGATTCTATACCGTTAGACTAATAGACCAATTGACCACCATTACGAACTGCGTAGAATTAAAGGTGCAAGAAAAAAACATAACACACACAAAGGAAAATACCAAAACGAACACTTGCACCATGAAATTCGAAGCAACCGCGTTCTGCGAAGATGAAGACAACGAGAAGCTGATTGTTCGCGCCATCGGAGCACTATACGGCATCGTCAGCTACCTGTGTCTCAAATGGCTTGAGTCAAGGATATCAGCCTGACACTTGGAATGAATGAGCACGCGCAGAATTTGAACAAGCAACGAAAGCCTATAACCTTATACAGCAAGGAAAACGAGAAACTGTTGAGGATTTTTGCGAGAATCTGAAAGAAAAATGAAAAACGCTGATGTATCTATCTCAATACGGTAATTTAGTTGGTCCGCAACTATACTCCCAAAAAACAATTTCCCAAAACAATTTAAAGCGCCCTTTAAAATACAATATTGACATTTTTATCAATGTTACTATAATTAAGAATCATAATAAATCATAAGCCTCTACCGCAATTTAAGATAATTGCGGTAGGGGCTTATTGTTTTAGGAGGGAAAAATATGGTAGAAGCAAAGAAGCCAATAATAAACCAGCACTATGTTCCACGCTTCTATTTAAGGAATTTCGCAATCAATTCTAATACAGATATGGTATATTCTTTAGATATGACAGCAATCAATCCTACACCAAGACAGTCATCCTTATCTCAAATATGCAGTAAAGACAATTTGTATGAATGCGCAAACACCATAAAAACAAGTGGAAATATAGATTGGCTTGAAAGAAATAAGACGGAAAAATTACTTTCAGAATGTGAACAACAACAAAGCAAAGTAATAAGTAAAATATTATCTGTAACATCAAATAAAGAAAATTTTTACACTGCTTTAATATGTAACAAAGAGGAAAAAGAAACGCTTTTTTCATTTGTCGTTCACTTGTTTTTACGAAACCCTGCAATCTATGAACAAATATATTATGATACAATTAACGCAGCAAATCTAAGCGGCCAAACAGATTGGGATGGTTTTGGCCGAGCATGTTTCAAACTTGGCCTGAACGATTCATTATTCAATCAGGACAGTAAAACAAGAATGTCATATTTCAAAAAATATTACGACTTTTTATGTACATTGAGTTTCGAATTTCTCTATACGCAAAATACATTTATAACATCAAATATTCCAATCACGATTTATCCTGTTGACAAAACAGAGAAATGTGAAATTTGGCTGCCTTTAAGTTCACACGTTGGTGTTTTATTCTCAGAGAACAAAAAATATAAACGGAATCATCTTATAAACCGGACAGGGAAAACAGAATCACTCAATTGTTTAGTTGCTAATAACGCAAATTTGTACTATCAAAAAACGGCGCTACTTATAGGAAGCAATAAAAATTGTCTTACAAAGGCATATGATATCGTGTCAGACCCTCATTTTAAATTATCTAACTTATAATTTGAAATTTACGAAAAAACCTATTCGATTTTTCGTAAAGAAAACCATATAGCATAGTGCAAAAATCAGTATATAATGAATATAAAGATAAGTGTACTCAGAAACACTTATCTCCGCAAAGTCTTGTTCGAGTTCACACATCGGACAAGGCTTATTTTTTATGTTCAGAAAGGAGTGTGGGAGAAACATGGTAATGATTTGTTTCTCTTTCATCGCACACAGGAGGTGTTGACGCGTGAAAGAAAAGATAACAAAACTCAAAGACTGGTATAACAGTCTGAATTCCACAAAGCAAAAGCTGGTCAAGTACGGTATTATCGCTTTTCTGAGCTCGTTCCTTGGCGGATACTTTGCAGAAAGTGCTTATAGAGTATCTACGAACGGGTTACTGGGAGCTGATAATGCCAGCATCAATTTTCTGCTTTGCCCAATCTACGCACTTATCAGAGCGAACGGTCTGATTTACACCCTCATTATTACGTTAGCCATTTCCGGCTTCCTATTTATAATGGAGTTCAGAAACCAAGACCTTGCAAAGGAAGCGCATGAGGATGACAGAGGTGTTGCGGTCGCCGCGAATCCTCTTTATGGCTCCGCTGACTGGATGCAGCCGGAAGAAATCCATAAGCATTTCGAAATCGGCCCAGTCAAAGATGTAGAAGGCATTATTCTCGGCCAGTTAGATAAAGAAGGCAAGGAAGCCATTTGTTTGGCAAACAACTCTCCCGGCAACAGAAACATCATGATTTTCGGTTCCCCCGGTTCCGGTAAGTCCTACGGCTTTGTTCGGTCTGCTGTATTCCAATCAGTTAAGAACCAAGCCTCCATGGTTATTACCGACCCCAAGGGCGAAATCCACAATGATATGCGCAAGTTCCTTTTGGATAACGGATACGAAGTAAAGCTGTTCGACCTTGTTGACCTGCTGTATTCCGATTCTTGGGACTGCGTATCCGAAATCATTGACCCCAAAACAGGCAATGCAAACGAACTTCGTATTGCCGAATTTGCAGATGCTATTATGAAGAACTCCGGTGAAGGCGATGAGTTCTGGGACGGCGGCGAAGCCAACCTTTTGAAAGCTATCATCTTCTATCAGGCATATCGAAACGAAAGCGCCAAAGTAGAAAAGTTCACCAAGTCTATTATTGAACTTTGTAAAGACCTCTCTATCGACAGCAATGACTGCCAGCAATTCATTACTATCATTCAGGATGAATCTACTATTATGAATGATAAGTATTACTGTGTAAGAGAACTTGCAAAGAGAAAGGCCGAGCAAGACCTCGAAAACGGGCAGCGTGACAGCGCTATCGATGCCTCGTTGACCGGCGATGAATATGTATCGGCATGGGTCGAAAAGTACATCGCAGACATCGATGACTGGGTAGACCGCCGCGCACCGCTTCATATCGATGAAATTTATCGTCTGCTTTTGAACAACGACCTTGCAAAATGGGAAGAGTGTTTCAAGGACATTCCTCTGGATAATCCCGCACAGCTTGCATGGTCAATCTTCAAGCAGAACTCTGATAACGCAAGACCTCAGTTCATCACAGGACTTGGTCAGCGTATGCAGCTGTTCCAGATGCGCGATTTGCGCCGTATTCTTCGCAACAAAGATATCGACCTTGCTTCGATTGGCGACCATCCTTCTAAAAAGAAGACGGCCTTGTTCTGCGTTATGTCTGATAAGAGTGCAGCCATGAAGCCTATTACTTCTTTGCTGTTCAACTTCCTGTTCAAGGATATTTCCGACGCAGCAGATACCTATGGCCCCAAGACCCGTAATACAGTAAATATGATTCTGGACGAATTCGTTAACATCGGTATGATTCCGAACTTTGAAGTTCTGATTTCTACCGTTCGTTCTCGTAAAATCGGTATCTTTATGATTTGCCAGACATACTCACAGCTGCAGGAGACCTACGGTGAAACGAACGCCGAAACCATTATCGGTTGCTGTGATACTTTGTTGTGCCTTGGCGTTAACGATAAAACGACTGCCGATTTCATTTCTTATAAGAGCGGTGTTATGACAGTCGTATCCAAGAGCGTCAAGGATAATCGTCCTACGGTTCTTGGCTATCGTCCTATGAATCAGGGATATTCCTTATCTCTTGGCGAAGGCAAACGTAATGTCATCAACCCCGATGAAGTTATGGCAATGCCTTTCGAGAATGTTTTGCTTTTCAGACAGCACGCAAAAGTGCTGAAAGCCAACAAGTTTGGCTATAACCTACATCCGATGTTCAAGGAGTTTGCCGTCAAGAACGAAAAGGGCGAACTCGAACTTGAACAGATGCCTATCATCAGCCTTCTGCCCAGCCGCAAGAAATATGCAGCAACAGAAGACAGAGACGCATTCAGTGCTGGTACCAACAAAGTCAAAACCGGTGCCGATTTCTTGAGTGTGGCAGCAAGCAATCAGGAAATTGCTTCTACGCAGAGCACGGAGAGATTCCGTCAACAGCAGAAGCGTACCGAGATTCCGTCTGCCGCCGATATGATGGGCAGTACCGTAAAGACGGAAACAAACACAGCAGGGAAGGGGACTGCTGCTCAGTCTAAAAAGAAAAATAAGTTTGGCATCTAATCCCCTTATACAACGCGCAAGACCTTATCCGTTTTTGGATAAGGTCTTTTTCTTTTGTTATTACCGTCCCCACACGGTAATGTATATAAATTTCTATTTACAGAAAGGTAAAGTTTATCATGGAAGATACTATGAATCTGAATACTCCCGAAGTGGCTGAGGCTGCTGTCGAGACCCCCGTTGACGAAGAGGCCGCTTTCGCCAATACCGCCGAAGAGGTTGCTGCCAATCCCGATTTCGTTGCCGCCGACACCGCTTCCAATGAAGAAGATGGTGATGCTAAGACTGAGGCTGTTGACGAAGATGCTCCCGAGGAGGACGCAGAAGCTGCTCCTGAGCGCCGTCTTCCCAAACTGGGCCGTTATGTCGATTCCGGCAACGACCTGATTGAAGCACAGATGCCCGATATGGTTCAGGCTTCCGATGAGGACGAAATGCGTCGTGCTATCCGTCAGCATCGCGTTCTGTATGCAAAGGTTGTTGCTATCGAGCCCATGGGCGATGGCATTAAGATTGTTGCAAAGCGCAATACCATGCGTGTCGTGTTTGTCCCTGAAGATTTCTTCAAGTACAGCCTGATGAAGGATATGGATGGTCTGAGCAGCGAAGAGAAGACCATTCGCTACAAGCGCAAGGCCAACCGCATGCTCGGCGCTGTCATTTCCTTCATTCCCCGCGATGTCGGCTACTTCACCGATGATTTCGGCACTCGCATTCCTTTTGCCGTTGGTTCTCGCGCCGACGCTCTTGCTCAGCTGCAGAATCGCTACTTCTTCCGCGCTACTCCTCAGACTCGTGTCGAGGTCGGCAGCACCACTACCGCCAGCGTTCTGTCCTGTGGTCCCCGCTATGTCATCGTCGAAGCTTTTGGCGTTGAAGTGAGCATGGGTACCGGCGCACTGTCTGCATTCGAGTATATCGAAGATGCCTCCAAGAGTTTCAAGGTCGGCATGGGTATTCCTGTTGCCGTCGAAGCACTGGAAGTGGATGCTCGCGCAAAGACTGTCAACATCCGCGTCAGCCATTCTCTGCTGGAGCGTATGTCTGCCAAGGTTGAGGGTGTCAGCGAATCCATGATTGGTGGTCGTTATCTGGCTACCATCGTCAACGTCACCGACAAATACTACCATGTGGTTCTCGATGGCCTGAAGATTCGCGGCGTTATCCCCAAGACCCAGAACATCTCCAACGAGATGCTGATGATTGGCGACAAGGTTTCTATGCTGGTTCGCTACATCAACAAGGAGCAGGCGCTGGTCATCGGCGGCTGCCATAAGATTTAACCGAAACGCCCACTAACACAATCACTTAGTTTGGTTCCGGAGGATGGTGGGGTCCTTCGGAACCTGTTGCTTATAAAAATTGGATGCCTCCACGTGGCAAGCAACGGGCAACATTACGCCACACCGTAATGGCTAAATCCAAAGAACTTTGAAAACTCAGATTTCTTCAACATCAACACTTTTATCCTTAGAGATAAAGCGACGGCAAACACAACCGGACTCAGTAATAGCACGGTCCTCCTCATCCAGATGGCTACAGCTCTCCTCGCGCCAGCTTTCGTCGGCCATCATAACATCCTCGAAACTAACAGTATTATTCATCATATCATTCATCATCGTAATAAACTCCTCTTTGTTTCTATACTTATATTATACCACAAATCCGTGTAATAGTCAACTGCGGCAGAGAGGAAGAAGGGAGATATATTAAATATGGGGAACCATAACGAACAGGAAGTATTTAGCCCTACGACTAAGTACGGAAGCGTGGTATATAACGGATTTAGCGAGAACGCGACATATCTGATTTCATTTCAAAAGAATTTGTTTTTCATGGGCGTCGTATGCACAGTTGTAATGAACTGTAAGCAGCCAAAAAAAATATTCTCCATGCTTACCAAAAACAACATAGCAAACGATGAATGCAAAAACATCAATGTGAGATTTTTAAGCCAGTCTCAGGTTGGAGTTACATTCCGTGGTATTGTAGAGTATCAGGAAAACAAGGTAAATACAAAAAACGAATGTATCAGATGCGCCGATGTATACCTTAAAGAAGCAAGACGAATCGTTGCAAAATGCGGAGGTATCAACTGATTATGGCACAAAGAAAGGTATATTACATTCCAGATAACTTCGTTGACGATGAAAAGATATTCGGCGGTAAGTTCCGGAAAAGAAATTTTATAGAAGCTGTTATTTTCACGCTTCCTGTGCTTGGGCTTTTTTGGCTCATTAACTGGGCAACTGGAATAGGCTGGGGAACGCTTTTCTATCCTACATTTCTTTTTGGAATCGCCACATTCTTTCTTTTCATTATCGGATATAACGGTGATTCATGGGGCGAAACCTTGCTCCTTGCACAAAAATTCCGTTCTAACAAATTCAACATTTCCACCTATAACCCGCGCGTCAAAACTGAGTTGACTGCTGATTATCTCGCCAATCCGAATGCAAACTCCAAAGCCGAGGCTATCCGCAATTTCATTAAAAACCTTAATGATGTACTTGCTGGTGCAAGAGGACAGAGTGAGATTGCTGATGATTTGACCAGTGATAAAACCATTCTCTGGTATGTTGAAGATGAAGGTATTATCGAAAAGCCTGAATCTTTAAAGACTGCCGCAGAAATCAAGCAGGAAGAAAAGGATGCCAAGAAAGCGGCTAAACTGGAAAAGAAAAAGCAGAAAGAGTATCTCAGCACATTGGGACCCAAAGAACGCAAGATTGCAAAAGCCAGATTTAAAGCACAGGCTCTTGAAAAAGCAGAGCGTGACCGCAAACGCCGCGAAGAAGAACTTCGCATCTATAATGAGGCTATTGCGAAACGCGAAAAGGAAGAAGCTGAAAAAGCCAAAGAAGAACAGACTTTGTCGCAGCTTGAGAAGGACAAAGAGAACAACAAGAAGCTTTCTGCTCGGCAAGCCGCTGCTCAACGCCGTGCTGAGATAAAGAAACTTCGCAGAGAAAATACACTAAGAGAAAAAGAAGAAGCAAAGGCCGCAAAGAAAAAAGCCAAAGAGGATGCCTTAGCTAAGAAGCAGGCGGAGAAAGAAGCTAAGAAAAAAACATCTCCAAAGAAAAAACAAGCAACCCAAAATAAAGCTGGGGTTGCTGCCGCTCCTTCTGTACAGCAAAAGGAACAACCTAAAAAGCCGTTACTTATCAATCTCGATAAGGTTTCCAAGAAAGAAAAACAGCAGGCAACCCAGCAGACGGCCGCACCGGCTGTGCAGGAGCAAAAGCCGCAAAAATCGCAAAAGAGTGCGATTGACAACATCTTGAAAAAGGAAGCCAAAAAGAAAGAAGAGCCTATCAAGGAAGAAAAACAGGTAGAGAGTAAGGCGGAAGTTACCAAACCTGAAAAGAGAGAACCCGCTATTGTCCCTGTCGTAAAAGCAAGTTCTGTTCAGGAACAGACTACTGAAAAGCCTACACATCAACCTGTAAAGGTTCCACAGAAAGAAGAAAAAGTCACCGTTACAGATAGCAAAAAAGCTGATGTTCGTGAGGTCCCTGATTTGTTGGATAGTCATAATGTGTTTTATGGCATTGGCGCAAATCAAGGAAATGAATTCGTGCTGGATGATGATGAGAAAGGAGGAAACAGTTTATAATGTTTGGAAAAAATAAAAAGGAACAGAACGATGTAGATAAGTACCTTTCCAAAAAGCAGCGCAAAGCTATTGCTCGTGAGGAAAAGGATAGAATCGACCGCCAGAAAGCTCTCGAAGAAGTCAAGTATCGCGAAATCAAGGGTACACAGGAAATGCTCCCTGTTTACGATACCTATCAAGGTGTTATCGTAACCCGCGATGGACATTTCTGCAAGATTATGGAAGTTAAGCCTCTCAACTTCATGTATCTCTCTCCGCAAGCGCAGAACAACATTATCAGCCTGTTCAGCCAGATGCTTTCGGCAACACCTTATAATATGCAGCTCATTTCCTACGCTCGTAAGGCAGATGTGGATTCTATGATTCGTGCTGTCGAAGACCTCAAAAAGAACGAAATGAATCCCGCATGTTTCCAGATGCAACAGGAATACGAAAACCTTCTTCGTTATAGAGCCGCGCAGAACGGCGTTACTCGCCGCTTCTTTGTCGTTCTTGAATTCAAAGCAGACCTGCAGAATGATGGCACAGACATCAATAAGGTCGTTGGCGATTTGAACGCAGCAGCAAGTAGATGCCGTGGATACCTTGAAGACGCAGGCAACCAGTTCATTCCTACCTGTGAGACGGATGAAGGCGTGTGCGACATTCTCTACCAGATGATTTGTCGTAAGGAAAGCGAGACGGTAGCGTATGATGTTCATGCACGCGAAGTTTTTCTGAAATACGAAAAAGCGGTTGTTGAACAGGGGCTTGGCTCTATGCCTATCATCACAGCACCTGAAACCATCGCTCCTAACTGGATGGATTTCTCTCACTACAACTACGCTGTCATTGATGATAAGTTCTATACATTCGCCTATATTTCCGATACCGGTTACGAAAAGAATGTGACTGCCGGATGGTTGAATCAGTTTATCAATAGCGGCGAAGGCGTTGATGTCGAGATTTTCTTAGACCGTCACACACGCGATGAAGTTTACAGCAAAATTGGTTTCAACGTCAAACAGAAAAGAGCAAAATCTCTTGATAGCCATGATACGGATTCCGACTTCCACGAAATCCAGAACGCCATCGGCGCTGGTTCTTATCTGCTGGATGGATTGGCTGCTGGCGAAGATTTGTTTTACGCCAGTGTTCTTTTTACTATCACTGCCGATGACTTGACAGAACTTGAACGGCGTTTCCATGAATTTGAAAAGAACGCAAAGGGTTCTGGATACAAGGTCGTCAGATGCGATTTCAGAATGCAGGAAGCCTTTATGTCTTCCTTGCCTACATGTTCTCTCGAAAAACAACTTTATAAACATTCTAAGAGAAATGTTCTGACCTCTGGTGCTTCGTCTTTTTATCCTTTCGTATCCTTCGAAATGCAGGACCCGAACGGTATTATGATTGGTACCAATACAGCAAACAACTCCTTGGTTATCATTGATGTTATGGATAGAAACATCCATCGTAACTCCAATGGTGCTATCCTTGGCACATCCGGTTCCGGTAAGACATTTACCTCTCACTTGTTTGCACTTCGTTTCCGTATGCGTCGAATTCAGACATTCATTCTGGCTCCTGTTAAGGGCGAACGCGACTACGGTAACGGTTGTTATCGAGTTGGTGGACAGTTCGTATCGATGTCTCCCGGTTCTCCCAATCACATCAATATCATGGACATTCACGCTCCTGACCTTTCCAACATCGATTCCTTGGGCGACGATGACGCCAGTAATGCAGCACAGATTTCTTTGCTTGCACAGAAATCCCGTACCATTCTTACATTCATCAAGCTTCAGGCACCTGACCTCACATTGGAAGAAGAACAGCTTGTTGACGGTTGCGTATATGAAACTTATGGGCGTTTCGGTATTACCGAAGATAATATGTCCATCTATAAGTTTGGTACAAGCGAGTACAAGGAAATGCCCATTCTTGAAGATTTGTACAATACCATGAAGAATGTGCCAGAACTTCGCCGCGTCTGCAATATCTTCAAACCTCTTATTAGCGGTTCGCTTTCTTCGTTTAACAACCATACAAACGTTGACCTTAGCAATCTCTACATTGTTTTCGACTTCGATGCGTGCGACGGCAAAAACAAAGTTATGGCTCTTTTTATCGTTCTGGATTTCTGTTGGAGCAAAATCAAAGAAGATTCCAGTAAACAGAAAGCCATCTTCATTGATGAGGCTTGGAACCTTATCAGTAAATCGTCCAACGAAATGTGTGCCGATTTCATCAAGGAAATCTTCAAAACCATTCGTGCTTACAATGGTGCCGCTTTCGTAATGACACAGAACGCTTCCGACTTCTTTACGATGAACGGTGGCGAATATGGCCGAGCAATCATTACGAATGCTGACACAAAGATTATCATGCAGTTGCCGGAAACGGAAATCGAAATCCTGCGCACTGCTGTTCAGCTTACTGACGATGAATGCAATAAAATCCAGCAGCTCCATCGTGGTTCTGGACTCGTGATTGCAGGAAGCAGTAAACTGTTCGCCGACTTCACAGCTTCTGATTTTGAGGCCGAGGTTATCTCTGGCGATATCAAAAAGTCAAAACACTAAAAACAATGACGCAGAATCGAAAAATTCTGCGTTTGCTGCACAGTATGAGCACCTCCACGTTGGTGTGCGGCGGATAACGGGAAATCTCGTTAACAGAGCTCATAAAACCACCTTATTTTGACGTCGACTGAAGACATTTTTAAATCAGCTTAGTCTACGTCGAAATCCGAACAGATTTATGCGTTAACACGCGCATAAAATATAACATTTCTATTTTTGACGCAGACTGAAAAAGAACGTTCACTCAAAAATAGAAAATCACTCAAAAACAAGAATTTGGAGGTTTTTATCATGGCTGCTGCTCATAACACTGTAATTAAGAAATTGCTTCATGATTTCGGGGCTCTTCCGGCTGAACTGGTGGCAAAATATCTCACTATTATGTTTGGTGAGTCCATGACTTTGCCGCTGGCGAATCAGACAATTTATGCGGCTGTACGTGAATTTGTGTGTTATCAGAAGGACGGATACCTGCTTGCCAACAGCTTCGTCAAAATCGACAGCAAAATTGAATCCGGCGCACGCGCTTTCTGTGTTTTCCTCGAATTCATGGAGCATGTCCCCGGATTCACTTATTGCCGCCCGTCTTCTCCGTGGCAGTTGGCGTTCGTTGCTGGCGATGTTACTTATTATATCGTTAATATTTCGCGTGGCAGCGAGTATCAGATGGGTACCATCCTGAACAGCTTCGGCGCTGATGAAGATTTGCTCAAAAATTCACGTAGAATCGGCATTCTTGAAAACGGAGCCGATATGTCTCTTGTTCCTTACTGTGGTATTATGCAGTTCTGCACGGTTGATGATAACTATGACATCACGGTGTTCGCGCCCGAAGACCGCAACACCATCGAAAAGGCATGGGCAGATGTACAGCGGAACTAATAAATTCCTGACGAATCCAGGCGATTCTGGCATCCTGTTTAAGGGAGCGGAATCGCCTTCTTTTTGTATGCAGGATAAATTCGACAGCGCAGCAAAGCATATCAATGAAGCACAAAAATATATCGAAGAACCGCAGAAAAGCACGATAAAGGCGCAAAAAGCAATCCATGAGCTTCTTTTGGCGCAATATGCACTTCGAGATATCATCAATTCAAGTGATATGCCACGCACAGAAAGAATGCGGTTGGAATCCCAAAGCGTACCTGATTCTTTATGTTCCGTAGCGCAAATAAATAACGGTATATTGCAAATTTCATATCCGTTTCTGCTTGGAACATACAGTAATTCAGACTCGAATGATTCATCATCCACATTTATTGAGAAAAGTATTGGCGTAATGACACGCAATAAGCTCGATTTATTTCTCTATGACCATCCGAATTTGGCCTTTCCGGATGGTTTCCTGTACCTGATTTTTAAGAGATTTATCCCTCAAAACGGAAACAAATTGCTTGTCTGTGATAGCAATAATATGGAAACAGGGGCTATCACAAACGCAGTTTCGCAGGCTATCGGCAGGTCAGATAATGCCTATTCTATGGGGTTCGTTTATACAGCATCTGTTGGCGAATATCCGCACACAGAAGTGACGCTTATACAGGCATCTGACCTTCCCGAATGGCACAGATATATGGGTACCTGAACCCAAGGAAAATCAACACTAAAAATGTAGATTTTTATGGATATGTATTCGGGTACCCAAAAATATCAACATTTCACACACCAAAATAATGCGGTGTTATTGCACTTAACGCATTTTCTTTGCGTTGAGGTATGGAAAGGAGGGAACGCCTGAAATATGCCAAAGCCGACCAAGGTAAGAATCCTCGAATATCTATACACAGTGAGTAGTATTCCAAGAAAGCAATTAAAGCTGGCATTTCAAAATGTGGCTTATAACACAGTATTCAGAGCAACGAAAGAACTTCTGGATTCTGGTTATATCGAATTGCTATCGGTATCAAAAGGACCAACCAGAATCAAGATTACAAAAGCTGGCATGGATTATCTTTCAAAACAAAAAGATGCAGTTATGCAAGCAAATATCCGAAGCACAGTAACATCTTCAAGCAAGAAAGAGCGTATCGAACGAGTTCAAAAAACGATTGATATGTGTGTGGCTTCTGGAATCAAAACGTCACAGACATCTAATATCAGTTTTTCTATTTTCTCACAAAAGGAACAAGACGAAGATACTGTTATTGAGTTCTCCAACTTGTTTGTTGATGAGGCTGTATTCTTTAGAGCTGACGAAATCACAAAAACAATCAAGGCAGAGAATACTTTCGGTGAAGAAATTACACAAACGCAAAGCAGAGTTACAGGGTTGATAATCAATAAAAATGGCTTATGGTTTGTTTATCATTCTCTTGATAAGTTGATGAAGTTCACAAAACAAATTGAACTTACATTCACAGAAGCTGTTATCCGGTTTATGGAATCAAGTTGGTTGGTTCAGCAATATCCAAACTTCTTTGGGTTCTTATCCGCAAAGCCAAAAGCCATCATCATTGGAAACACGCCGTCCATGCTTCCGAAAATCTTTACCGGTAGAAAATGGGGCGAAACGGAATCCGATAACAAGCAGAAACAAAAAATAGCTGCTCAAATGGGTTCCTACGAAAACTTGAAGTTCATTTACTCGTCCATCGAATTCGTACCAAATAACGATTGCGGGCGAAACTATTTGCACAGAACTGTTTACATGACACAAGCTGAAATGCTTGATATGTGTAAGACATGGGCAACAAAATTTGATTATGATTGCGTAGCTGCCAACGGCATGTTCCAACTTATCCATACGGGTACCTCTACACGCGTAGCCATTTTACTGACGCTTAACTTCGATATGCTAATCCATATCAGAAATTTACCGGAGGGTACCTCAATCATCATTGATAAGGTCATGGCCGAAGCAGTAAGCCGTGTGCTTGGCGCATCTCTTGTCTCTGCATACGACTTTAATCTCAACAAGCTCACTCCTCATAAATACAACAACAATGGCATTCGTTGTGACGGTATCAACCCTCTCACAAAAAAAGGACATCTGGAATAGATAGAATACGGGTACCTGAATGCCGGGTACCCTTTTGTTATCGCGTAGCCCCATACACAGAGAGAAAACAGAGATAGAAGAAAATACTCTGTTTAATTCTGTGTCGTAAAGAGAGAAAGGAGAAAGTTCCATGAATAATAACCTCGAAGCAGGCGAGTTCAATATTGAGCTTAAAGAAGAAGAACCCGTCTGGATGGATAAAAAGCGGTATACAATTTTTGCATTGCCGATTTCCTTCACCACCTATTATTTGACTCCAACAAAGATTCTCATCGAATCCGGATTATTTACTACAAGAGAAGATGAAATCATGCTTTACAGAATCAGAGACATTTCTGCGACGCAAAACATTTTTGAAAAGTTAAATAAAACGGGTACGATTCGAATCTGTTCTTCTGATGTAGGGACACCGGAACTTTTGATTCAGCATGTCAAGAACCATCGGAAAGTCAAAGAGGCAATTTCGCAGGCAGTAGAGAAAAGCCGGAAGGAAAATGGAATCAAAACGACAGAGATGCTGAGTCCACATCATAACCATGACGAGATGCCTCCGATGATGGAATGCCCGTTTTAAAATTTCAAATTGAAAAAATGGAGAGAAGCCATGAGTATGATGGAAGCAGTGTTCAAAAAGCAAAGAAAAGCCTTTGAGAAGCAAGTGGAAGAGCAGAACAGAGGATACAGAAAGCCTCAGAAAATCAATATTGAAAGAAATATTCAGTATGGCGAAGACAAGCTTCAAACCTTCGACATGATATTTCCAACAGATGCAAAACCGGATATTCCCGTCATTATCAATATTCATGGCGGAGGACTTGTAATGGGGGATAAAGACTTCAATACAAGATTCAATATCAGGATGGCGCAGAACGGGTACCTTGTAATCAGCGTAAATTATAGACTGGTTCCGGAGGTGACTGTATTTGAGCAGATGCAGGATGTAATTGACGGAATTGAGGCAGCAAGAAAACACCAAGAAGAAGAAAGAGAAGTTCTGCGAGCCATATGGGGCGTAACGGAAGATGAAATGAACCAAATCAACAAAAGAAAATCAAAGAGAGATTATGATTGGGGCGTTCCCGTATACCTGACGGCAGATAGTGCAGGCGCGTACCTTGCGTTGTATATTCTCGCTGTTCAAGGCAGTCCTGAGGTGGCGAGAGAATTCAAGGTAAGACCAATGACGACAAGAATCACAGCTGCCGCATTTATTAGTGGAATGTTCTACACAACCAGAAAAGATAAGATTGGCTTGTTTATGCCGAAGTACCTGTATGGGCGCGGATATAAAAAAGCCGGATTCTATCCGTATATCAACCCCACCAATCCAGAAATCATCAAGTCACTTCCGGCAACGCTGTTTGTTACCAGTAGAAGCGATATGCTGCACTCGTATACGGTTGATGTTTATGAAGCTGCCGAAAAGTACGGAAGATATTGTACATTGATTGATTATCCAAAGAATAAGCAGTTGACGCACGCATTCAGTGTGTTCTATCCAAGTCTAAGCGAAAGCGTTCATTTAATGGACGAGATATGTGAGTTTTTTAACAGCAATAAGATAGCTTATCGGTAAAATGCATTCATCCTTTATCAAGCAGTCATTCAAAAAACAAGAGCGATGAACGGGTACCTCATAAAACGGGTACCTTATCCCATAGAAACAGGGTAGGGGAGACAGGGATAAAATGCGACATGTAACTATCAAAACAAAAGTCATTGCGCTGGCTGTGCTGGTTGTCGGAGTTATCGGCAGCTATAATGTCAGCGTAAAAGGGCTATTACAGAAAGATACGCAGACGCAAACGGTAGATACAGTTCTTGAATTCCAAAGGGAGATTCTGAGAAGAGACATTGCAAGGTATCCCGTTGAGGTAATGCTCGAAAACGCCAAGCATCAGATTGTTCAAAAAGAAGAAGCTGCAAAACTGGCAGTTCAACAGGAAGAAGAAAGACAGAGAATCCTGAATTCAACAACATATGTGTGGAGTGAGGTATCTACACCAACCTATGGACAAAGCTACGCATCTATAACTTGTGACGAAATTGGACTCAGTAGCAGGTTGTATTGGGGAGACGACCAGTCCATGATAAACGCCGCGCAAGGTGTTTATGAATATACGGGTACCTCGCAAATCGGGTACCCCGGATGTCATCTTCTTGCAGCACACAATAGCAGCGTGTTTTCGCTGTTACAATACGCAAGTGTCGGGGATATTTTTACCGTAACGACAGAATATGGCCGATACGCCTATGAGGTCGATTCCTGCCGAAGCGGAAATGTAACGGCAGATGCTGGGACGATTGTAGCGAGTGACGGCACTGTGCTTGTGAATCTCGGAGACTCAGATGACAGGCTGTACATGTATACCTGTTATCCGTTCGGATATTATGGGGCAACGAATCAGAGATATGTTGTAAGGGCAACTTTGATTCCGGAAAGCGAGACGATAAATCTGAGCGCATTGTCCACAGATGATGATGACTACGTGAGTATAAATAAGGAATAAAGAAAAGAGGGCAGCTTTGTGAACCACGAAAACATAAAGGTGCGGAACGAGCAGATACTTAACGATTATGTTGCAGGAATGTCTGTAGAAACGATTTCTGAAAAGTATCAGCTGAGCAGTTATCATTGTTATAGTATTCTACGGCAGCTGGATTACAGAAAATATGAGCGCACTGCTGTAAAGTCCAGAAGCCCGTTTCCAGATAGAAACCGGCAAATCATTGATGAATATCGCAACGGCGTTTCGGCTACCGAGTTGACAAAGAAGTATAATCTGAGCCGCGCGAGAGTTTATAAGATTCTGAGTCATTCTGATGAGTATGTAAGTCATCGTGTATCTGGCGTGCTAACTTTGCGCCGTGCGAAGATAATTGAACGCAACAAGAAAATCATAGCAGATGTGAAGACACATCCGGATATTCCAATTACAGAGATTGCTTCCAAGTACAATATCTCTCCAAGCATTGTTTATACAGTTCTGCGCACTCAATAAAAAAGCAAGGAAAAACATCTCGTCAAGGATTAAATATAGATAATTATTTCAAGAAAAAAGTAAAGCCCCGGAATTTCGAAGAAAACACATAGATTATTGTTTTATTACACAGTAAAGGAGGTGCAGATGCAATGTTTGAATTTGCAGCAAGCTCTATTCTTGGCGCGAAACGCTTCGTTGACGTCAATGAAAACCAAGAAACCGAAACTTTGCTCAGGCAGAACTACACCATCGAGGAGCTGGAATCAATGCAGTTCGTTGGTGAAGAACAACCACTTATCAAAAGAAACGGTGTCATCTTTATTCGTGACGGCACAGTTGTGCGAAGATATAACGCGAAAAGCGGAAATTGGGAGTTTATGTTTATTCCACGTTACACCTGAATCGAGTAAACACAAAAAAGGAGAAACGCTGAATAACGCGTTTTGTAAAACGATGGCAAAAGAAATTGTTCGCAAAGAACCAGATAAGAAGTATCTCGGACAGCCATGTTCTGTCACATGTGTGGGTACAGCGTATGACCATATACATACATGGCCTTTTACGATTATCAAACCGGATGGAATGAGATATGACGGGTACTTGAGATTAAGAGATATGAACCAATTTGCTCGCGAGTATCTTCCTATTGCAAAAAGGATAGATTTCAAAAAGAACGAACGCCCACGGCTAAAAGAATTTTTGCAGACAAACGAGACACGCTGCTGTATATGTGTTCTCGGCCATTATCTATATGCAGATGCGCAAACATACTGGTCGTTCTTTGATAATGACGATGATAAAGTAATTGCTGTGTGGTATTTGAGAGTACCATCTACGGAAAACACTACGAGGAAGGCGTCTCAGAAACATTTGGACAGTGACCGAAAAGATTGACGATGCATTGCCGATACCGGACAAGAACCTTGCAGAGTATGTTGCTGCGGCAGGTGCAGGAGCTTGGGTACCTCGGCATTTCACGATTAAAAGGAGGAGGAAATCATGGCAGCCAAAAAGGATAAGATGATTCCGTCTGAGAAAGAACGGAAAAGAGCTCTGAAATATGCGACCCCGGCAGGTACGGGCCGGATGTGGGTAACAATGGGAATCGCCTTTATAATTTTCGGCATTATCTTACTGCTGATTCCGATTGGCCTTGTCATCTCGGAGGCATCAGCGCAGAGATACGACCCAGAAAGCATCCATACGGCAACACTTGTATTCTATCTGCTTGGCGCATTTTTTGGTTTCTGCGGATGTTTTTGCGTTATCTTTGGCAAGCTTGCCGTCAAAGCATTTGCTAAGATGCTAAGTAAAAGTGAAATTAACTATCCGGTAGCGGAATGCAAGACGCCCAAGAAGTTACTACTTCAAGAGGCGGCAACCATCAATCAAAGTCCTAACGCTCCGCTTACCGCTTCCGTGTTTGGGAACTGGATTGATTTTGAAGCCGATTGGCAAAACTGCCTTTCCATTCATAATGGCATCTTACAGAGCCGTCAAATTTTCAAAAAGCTAATTCTCGTACAAGACAATTTTACTTACAAAGAGCTGGACTACGAAAACAACTCAGAACTCGGCATTGGAGTTAAAACATTCGCCGCAGGAAGCACAACGACCATCGGCAGAATGAAAGGCCATAAGCTCATTTACAACATTGGAATAAATCTTTCCAATGGAAGGTTTGGAGTTAACGGGTATTCCATTGACACACTGGATGTTACGAACGAAGTACATAAGTGGTTAGCTGACCACGGATACACCCGCGCAGACTAAGAAATAGCTTTCTTAAATCCACACAAATCAAAACCTTTAACACATAGGAAAATAGCACAAATCAAGACCTTTCCATCCGCAGCAACATTTTTCTTATGTTTTAGAGTGACGTTCGCGACATTTTTCCAAAGCAAAAAGCCCCGTCCATAAAGGACAGGGCTTTCTGTTTACTGTAACGCAGTTTTTATAAACTGCAATGCGATTTATTAACAGTTATTCCATTGATACATTGGAGATTACCATTCACAATGGAATCTTGCAGAGTCATCAGATTTTCATTTCAATCCATCACAACCGCAAGGGTTGCTACAGTAAAACTGTACAAATGAACCAATATTTTATCATTCATCTTATACAGCAGCTGCCTGTTTTTTAACCACTTACAATAGTCAGATACTATTTACTGCAACGGAATCACAACCTTTCACTATATTATTTTGTGCGAAACAACCAGCAAAACTATACTTACTTGCTATGCACACAACTTTTCTTTACTTATATTATACCACAAAGCAGAGAAATAATCAACAAGAAATCGATGAGGATTCGTTAATGACCGCACCATAAATCAACATAGCCATAAACAAAAATCAAATTTCATGGAGGACAATACGAGTGATTTCCAAAGAACTATTTTGTAAGACTGTCGCAGATATTCAGACACAGGATACGAGAATGAATGAGTTTGGCGATGCACTCAATAAAATCTGCGATACATCCGTAGTTTTTGATGTCAACAATCTGTATCTGACTGCCCTGCTGCGAATTCTCAAAGAAGAATTGAACGATAGAACCGACATCATTCAGTGGTGGCTCTACGAAGATGTACGCAAGTGTATCTGGTATGACTTTCAGGATGGTCGTCGGATGCGTTACGATATGCCAACAGCTGAAACGCTATATGACTATCTTACAATTCCATTTGAGAAGCTCAACCTCGTCAAAGAGGAGGATGAAAAATCGGATATTTGCGGAGGTGAGTCATGAAGATAATTTTTTGTGTCGTCCTGATAATAGCAGCGGTCTGCATCGCAGCACTTGTCTGCTATGTAGTATCCGGGAAGGTGTTGCAGGAAAAAATCAAAGAAAGAGATACCAAGAAAGCCGTTCTTGCAAGAAAGAGCAAACGCTGGCACGAAAAAGCCGTAAAGCGGTTCAAGGCAAAACCCAAAAATAACCCAGAATCAGAGGATGAGTTTAACAACAAGGGTGCTTATGAAACACTCGTTTTGACAAAAGAGGAACATAGACAGTTTGACGAAGCAGAAAACGAAATTGATGAGCTGACTGATAAGATACGGCAGTTGGAGGAAATCCACAGCGTCACCTACCGAGCAGTTTTTACTTGTTCGGTCTTATTCGTTGCATCATTACTCGTTTTTACAATTACCGGATTGATGCAAGCCTAAGAGGAGAAAATAGCATGAAAATTTTGACAAAAGAAGTCCTGACAGCATTCATTGCAGACTCCAATCAAATCTATATTGCCGGAATGTTGAGCGACAAGATAGAAGGCGTATCGTTTTATGCAGAGTTCATCCGCAAACCCATGATTCAGAAAAAACATAAGGTAGAACTTCTTTACAGCGCAGTGAGCGATGTTCAGAATGGGCAGGAAGAAGAAAACATCAGCCTTTTCCACGATGAGCTCAATTTTATGGGTTACATTGTAGACAATGAGACATTTTATTTGTTTGATGCCAAGAAGGAAGATGTTGAACAGCTCAGATTGTTAGGATTCGAGGCGGGTGATATGCCTGAGAATCTAAAAGAGATGATGGAGAACGAAGTAGAGGAGTATATTCGCAATAAGTATATTCCCACAGAAGCAAGCGTCGCTTTGTTTTTTGTGCAACGGCCAGAACAGGAGATAAAAGATGCAACAATTTCCGCTGCGCATAGTTTCGTGACGGGAGAGAAAGTGAATATGGTTGAGCGTTTTATCATAAACGCCAATCTTTGCGATGAAGCCGCGTATGCTTTTTGGCTTGCGGACAAAGATAATTGGCTCGAATCGCTGCTGCAGATGCGTAAATACAAAAACGACTATTACGATGTCGTCGATGACAGGAGCATGAAGGAAACTGTTGTTTACGAAAAAGTCATAGAACGGATTCTCGCAGATAGCATCGAATCTGACGAAAAGTATCTCCGCCTCAAAAAGCTGTTTGAACTCATCAAGGATTACAAGGATGTCAAATTGCTTATCAAGCGTCAAGCAAAGGATGAAAAGCCGGTCGTTGCCCATTGTGATGTGTTCTCTCTGACATACATCAATACATTCAAACAAGATGGCTTGTATCTGCGTGACGGAGAACTCTGGGTCAATCCGAGCGCCGAACCGTTCTTCTCTATACAAGATGCGCTCGATTTCATCCCGCTTGAGAATATCTGCGGAGTCCTTCTTCCAAGCGGCGAGGTTTACCTATAATTCGAGAGGTAACACAAAATGTTCAGTATCAGCTTACTTATTATTGCGGCGGCCATCGTATACATGGTCGAGGCATACATCCATACCTATTACGCCGTAGAGTATATGCACGGAACATCTTTGTTTTTTGTGCTGCTCGCGCAGTACGGTGTTCCTGTCCTTTTCCTCCTTTTGTGTGCGCATATCATCTATAAACAAACCGAGAAGAAAAGAGAAAAAGAGCAGAGTGAAACAGACACACAGGCAGAATCTAAAGAAGAGAAATACCTGACACAAATCAATGCTGTAGTCGGAACGAAAACCATATTCTCTGAACAGGCAGACCAGATGCGGTATCAAGTCAGACGGTTCGGACAGAAGATGGCTACAGCATACAGCATGACACAGGACAGCAAGACTTCCGGTGAGCAGGCAAAATGTCTGATATTACTCGCGTCAGCGGAGAAGATTTTTTATGACCGTTTGGATGATGCGATTCGTTCTGCGTCCATGTTCGACGAAAACGAGTACAAAGCATTTTGCAAAGGCACAATTTCGTTCGGAGATAAGGAAACAGCCCAAAAAAAGAAGGAAATCTATAGCGGGATTATAGATACCATCAATAAAGTAATACATGATAACGAACGGTTGATTTTAAGACTCGACTCGCTCGCCTATGCACTGAATCAGCGTTCAGCGCAAAACCCGTGGGATACGGATGTTGTGCTCGCAATGTCAAAGTTGGATTCTGTTATCAGCAAAACGGCTAATGACATTAAACAAGACGAAGAAATCAGTAAAGAAGTAATGCGTCGATTTGATGCATTGAAGTAAAGGAGAGAACCATGAAAAAACAAATTCGTGCTATTGCTGCTGTCGCTGCAGCAACCATGCTTCTGACAGGATGCGCTGCACACAAGCAGAACAACACTTCAGAACAGACACCTACGACACAGACCCAAAGCAACACCGCTTCGTCTGTTAGTACGGAGACGACACCGGCAAGGGAAAACTGGTCGCTGCTTGACCATCTTCCGGAGTGGTCAGACGGTACAGTTACTCCAGCAGTTACAGCTGACCCGAGTAGTGGCATTCCTTTTTGGGAAAATCCACTGAATGATGATGACTGGACAAAGAGCCTTTCTTTGGACGGAGCACCTAACTTCAACGGTGTAAATGTATCGTTGGAGGAGTTGAAAGCTCTTCCCATCAGCGGGTACATGGCTCTTAATCGAGAAGATGAAGGGTACAGCATCAAAGGAACAAGCGATGAGTACGACACGGCCGAGGAGATAGACCGCAATATTCAAGACTATTGTGTTACGGGAGAAGAAGGCAACTACTACCAAATCGGTTCATACGCTACTGATGGCTCGTATGCAATGATGTTGAACGAAGATATTGCCAAAGAAGAGAATATGACATTTGGCGATGCGTTCGATAAGGGTTTGTACTACAGCCGTATCAACATCTACGATTTCGACTGGTTTCCGGCATACGATAGTACCGCACAGGAAAAGTTTGAGGCTCTCTATGAACATTTCGGCAACCCGTCAGGCTTGTACTGGAAGACGACCTCCTTTGGGGGTATGGCATTCAATTCTTTTGACGAACTGAAAGCTGCCACTTATGAGGATGTAGGAGAAGCTAAGAGTTATTGGCTGGTCTGGGATTGTGATGGCTATACGCTCGCAGCAGAATGCTATGACCAGTTCGATGGTAAAGAAACACCGCAGGAAACTTCCGTAACTTCTATCTATGTTTTCCCGGATGCTGACGAATCGTACATCTCTCATATCGATGCAGGCAGCATCGTTGATGGCTATGTCGGTTCCGGTTCGGCACCGCTGTGTTTGAGCGGTATCAAAAGCGGTCAATAAAAAAGTCAGCAAGGAAGTAATGCATCAGTTCGATACACTGAACGGAGGTAAATAACAATGGCAAAGAAAGGTGTATTTCCGGTAATTGCCACCATCGCTATCGTTGGCGTCGTGGTTGGCGTTTTTTCGCAGACGGTACTGCGTGATGCAAGCGTCAGTACAAACACAATGACTTCGGAACAGGCATATGCGGATTTGAACAGCAAGACAAAACGCATTGGCGTGCAGGAAGTATCCGTGAATCCGCAGCAGCTCGATGTATCTGAGTTTCTGGATGCAAAAGACGAACTCCCTGATATTGAATCCTCCTACCCGTTCGTAATTGCAGGAAACGGTGATGTGAATATTGAGATTTTCTCTTCCGGCGAGAAAGCGGCAGAAACAGGTTCCGATTCGTTCCTGACCGACATGGCAAAAAAATTCAATGCACAGCGCAATACGACCTCGGACGGTAAGACTATGAGTGTTTCACTGCGTTCCGTTCCTTCCGGTACAGCCGCTGAGTATATTTCAACAGGAAAATATCAGCCTGAATGCTATACGCCCTCTAATACGCTTTTCGGGGAGCTTGTAAAGAACGAAGGTGTAGAGCTTACCGTAGAAACAGACCGTTTGGTTGGTAATGTGGCAGGCATCCTCGTATCCAAGAAAACAGGGGATATGCTGCGAGCAGACTATGGCGAAGCGTCTGTAAACACTGTTCTGAATGCAACCATCGATGGGAAAATGATGATGGGATATTCAAATCCCTATACCAGTGCCACCGGTCTTAATTTCCTGCTTTCCGCATTGGCAAGCGGCGGCAACGATAATATCGTCGATACGGCAGCAGTAGAGAATTTTCAGAAATTCCAAGCAAATGTTCCGCTTGTATCCTTTACTACACAGCAGATGGTCCAGTCTGCTGACAAGGGCGTTGTAGATGGTCTTGTAATGGAATATCAGTCTTATCAGAATGACCCGACCTTACAGCGCAATTATGAATTTATCCCATTCGGTGTACGACATGATAACCCACTGTATTCCATTGGGAATATCTCGGCCGAAAAGAAGGAAGTTATTGCTGCGTTCGTTTCCCTCTGTGCCCAGAATCAGGCAGAAGCGACGAAGGACGGGTTCAATGGTCTTGACGACTATGCATATACCGGCAAGGTATATGACGGCAATACCATCGCACAGGCTCAGAGTGTCTGGAAGGAAGAAAAGGATTCCGGTATTCCTATCGTGGCGGAGTTCGTTGTCGATACTTCCGGGTCAATGCGCGGAGAACCTATCAATGCACTGAAAACGGCCATGATTAACACCATCCAGTATATCAATGACGACAACTATATCGGCATCATTGGCTTCGATTCTGATGTCAGAGAATACCTGCCTATTGACCAGTTCTCTCTGACTCAAAAAACTCTGTACAAGGGTGCTGTAAATTCCCTCGACGCGAACGGCAATACCGCTATGTATAACGGTCTTTGCGTTGCAATGGACCGTATCTATAAAAAATCTCAGGAACTCGGCGGAAATTGCACGCCAATCATCTTTGTCTTGACGGATGGTGACAGCAATACCGGTTACAAGTTCTCTGAGACAAAGGACATTATTGCAGGCATGAACATTCCCATCTATACCATCAGCTACAACTATGCAGCGGATAGTCTGTCGGAGCTCGCTTCCATTAACGAAGCCGCATCCATTGTTGGAAACAGCGAGGATATTACCTATAAGCTCCGCAACCTGTTCAATGCAGAGATGTAATAACTCAAAAGCGCGGTTTCATCCGCGCAGCTGCTCATAAGACAGCCTCCACGCGGCGAGCAGCGGGCAACGGGAAATAGTCCCGGCGAATCGTCATAAAAAGGAACGCGTTATAAAGAAAGGAGTAGCAGGGCATTTATTGCGGCCTAAAACACAAGTAGCTATAGGCAGTATACTCTGCACACACAATTCATGGAAAACAACGAGACAAAGAACAGCATAGTGCGGATGTTTGGTAAAGTTCCGGAAGCCATGCTCATCATTAACAACAGCATCTATTGCGATGAAGAAACTGATGGACTGTTCCACCATGAAATGGGGATTACAGACAGCCTTTTTAGTACAGAACGAATTAACGAATATATAATTCGCCACCCATATCCTAACAAACAAGTTTGCCAAGTGTCTAAGAAAATTGGAAGAAATGTCTTCAAAGCAGGATATCCAGTTCTTTACAATGATGTGTCCGAATTAAATGGCCGGAAATATTTGGCATTCGATGCTTGGGTTGGATATGATGTTCCTCCAAAAGATTTGACTACTGCACCTGATGCTTGCCATATCTATATCCCGTTGGATATTCACGCCACAAAAGAGAAACCATATGTTCTTTTTCGTTTTAAGTTCCTTCAGACGGCAGTATTACCAGATGATGTTGATTCAACGGACGAATTCGCACTGCCAACCCAGTTTGAATTCGGATTTTATGTGGAGACATATGAAATTGGGGAGAATGGATATATATATCCTACACGGTGGGAGACACGCAAGCACACGATGGGCTGCCATGCCCCGGACGACAAATTGCTTGCGCTCGACGAATCTTTGACAGACAAAGAACATAATGTATATGTCTATCATCCAATCGATGTAAGCGGAAGTGCCTTTAATAATACCGATTTTTTGCATTTTTAACGCACAAAAATGGTTAAACAATGTCCAATCGTTTTTCGAAATAAACAAGAAGGAAGGGATTACCATATGAGAACGCAACAGGTTCCGAACTCTCCCTATTTCATCCATTACGACGATAACGGTTATTGCTGTATATCCAAAAGCAAAGAAAGCCAAGAATCCATCCCGGAATCCGAGATGCAGGAGTTTCTTGACGCAGTAGCCAATGGCTTGCTCTACATTGAAAAGGAACGGAAGAGCAGATACCAACGTATTGGCGAAGCTGAAAAAACAGCTTTTGCCAGAGGCGAAGCGGAAGGCAAAGAAGACAAGCTCATCGCCACAGTCAGGGAACTGGAGGAAAAGCAAGCGTTAAGGGAAGAGCAGGAGAGCAAACTATACCACGAAGCGCTTAGTCACACTATATCTTTCAGAAGCACGAGAACAGAGTGGGTTCGCCTTAGTCGTGGAGGATGGTGAGCAACATGATAGGAAGCATTCCAATTCCAAATACCAGATTTTATCTGACAAGCATCGACGGTAAGAAATGGTTTATAACAGAATACTACAGGACTGCACCGTTCAATCCTGCAAAAGAAACATACGACCTATATAAAGCGTTTGCGGAAGCCTTCCGAGAAAACGAGAGGGAAAAGCAGGAATTTCCTGAGAAGCTCGAAGAAGCTGCGAAAAAAGCCTACGGCAATGGCTTATACGCCGGACGACATAGCAAATTATGAAAACGAATCAAGAAAATCAACAGCTTTGCGAAATATTTTTTACATAGAGACCGGTTTTTTTGTAGACATTTGCTGCAATGTAGATACAATAAAAACGAAAAGAAGATAATGTTTTTGAAAATCAACAGCGAGGCATAAAAACATGAGCATCACAAAAATTGAAACAGCCTCCGGCGTAACGCTGGTTCTCAATGGCAACACGATATTTGCTTCCGATGATACCTCGTACTGGCTGCAGGAGTCCAAAATTATCGGCGGAAATGGACATGTATACGGGCATGCACAGACTATCCGAGATGCTCTGTGTCTGGTCTTGGCAAAGTACGGCGGACTCAAAGGCAACAGTACAAAACAAACAAAACCAGTAAAGGCGGTGAGACAATGGTAGTGTACACAAAATCCGGCGTAACGGTGAATTACTGTGGTAATCTCTTCATTGCATCGGACGGCAAGACATACAACCTTTGTGGCAAGATGCTAACATGCAGCGGCAATGTCATCAGCTACAACTGTCAATCGTAAGACGAAGCACTGGGTACGGTTGTTGGGCTGTACGGCGGTCGAAGATTTTAGAGAGGTACAACATGCAAAGGACGAGGTTGTCGAAATGGTTGTAGCTCTCTACAACGGAAGAAAAGAAGGAACACAGGCATAAATTCCCTGCAAAAATATATGCCGTTCACCTTTTCTGGTGGGCGGCTTCTTATTTTGTGAATACAGCAATCTGAGGAAAAAGCAAGCTGATTTTACCAGCACTTTGATATTCTGTGGCATGATTTCCAGCAGTTTGATACTCTGTGGGCAGTTGCGCAGCCGTGCGAATTGCATACAATGGAAATTAGAAGGCAAAAAGAACGATGCAAGGATGTATTTACAATAAATAAGGCGCTTGTTTTTGGTGCTTGTAAAACAACATGAAATTCAACGAAACGCGAAGAAGATACAAGAAAAGGTGAATAAAATCCGGCTGAGGCGGATAAAACTTGCACCGAGTAGTTTGAAGTCCGGACAATGGGACTCGTGAAATGATAAAATGGGACTAGGAATACCTAAAATCAGACTTAATCGAGAAAGCAAAACAATGACATAAATCTGTTTGGGAAGGATATGCACAAAATGGCAAGAAGAAAAGCAAACGGCTTGGAAAATCAGATGTCGCTCATGGACATGATGGCATCGGAAAGCCCAGAATATGTCGAAGAAGACCCGGCAGAACTCTTGGACACCGGCGAGGACATGGGGGACAGTGAAGGGCAGACGGATAAGCCATTCAAACGCGTGGCGAACAAGACCACGAAGGCAAAGGCGAGCATCTCCACACAGACCTTAAAGGTCGTAAAAGCAGTATATACAGATACTGTCGAAACAAATTGGGAAGATTTATTTGATGGCTTCGACAGACTCTATGCCATCACTTTTTCTTCTGGCATTGAATTCGTAAATAAGGTCATTAACAAGTTCTCGTATGCAGAAGTCGTGTTCGGTTGCGAAAAAATCATCGCTAACGACATTGCTGCCATTATGTCGGTACAAATTGACAGCGTACAAAGGCTTGCAAAATCCAAGTCGGCAGGGAACCTCGCGAACCGGCTCAATGACGGGTCATTGCAGCTGTATGTGTCGCGGGATACAAAATCACACGAAAAAATCTTTATTTTAGAGAGTGCCGACAATAAGCATGTCAGAGTCATTACCGGCAGCGCAAATATGTCAGCATCAGCGTTTTATGGCATCCAGCGAGAAAATATTGTCTGCTTCGATGACGAGGCGGCATTTGCACATTATAAAATCCTATTCGACACTTTCAAAGAAACCTGTTCCGATAATGTCTCGTATAAGGCAGTCGTGAACACAATGGACAAAGAGGATTATCTCAAAGAAAACATCGAGGAAGTCCCTGTTTTTCAGTCAATCGAAAAGCAGAAATACATTTTCCTTGAACAGGCACAGCCTGAGGACGAGATAGAGTACGAGATTGTTGCCGATGTGAAGAAAATGTAGGAGCTCGTTAAACCAATCATGCCGAAGATGCCAGTTAAGGCAAACCGTGTCGTGGTAGCACCTGAACCGATGCGTGTCTTCGCAAAACGATATTCCGAGACTCGGCGCGTGGTAGCCGAAACCGTTAAAGAGTTCCCGAAGCTGCATATCGACTATGATGCCGGGACTATGACCTTTAACGGAGAAAACATTGACCTTAATCCGAATCTTAGTGATGTCACAAAGAATATCAAGAGCATCCAGAAATTCTTCTCCGGCATGGATTATTTCTACGGCGATGTAGAACAGGCGAAAAAGGATTATTTCAAATACATGACTTGGTATCTGGCTACACCATTCATGGCATATTTGCGGTATTTTGCATCAAGGAATAACTACGATACGAAACTGTTCCCATTGTTCGGTGTAATGTATGGTGATTCTAACGGAGGCAAAACAACCTTTATCAAGTTCCTTGTAAAGCTCATGTGCAACGAGACTGTAAAGATGAATACCACAGAAGATTTCACAGCTACGAAAATCGATGGTCTGAAACGAGTATGTGAGGGACTGCCTATCAATATCGATGACTTGGCAAAGACACAGTTCCAGAGCCACTCGGAGCGTATCATAAAAAACGATGGTTGGGGAGTCTCGGAGCGGCTTATCAATTATCCGGCCGTATCCATCACATCCAATAAAATCACCTCTCTGACGAAAGACCTCTCGAAACGCGCTATCATCTGTCGAATCGGTGCTAAAATCGACAACGAGCGCGGTGCCAAGAACTCGAAACGGGTGAATGAGAGTATGTCGGAGCTGACTACAGCGTTCTACGGGGAGTATGTCCGACGAATGCTTGTTTGTATCGATGAGATGACGACTGAAATGCGTGAGAATGCGAATGGCAAGGAATACTTCCCGGATATCTTTTATGCTTCATCCAGCGTGATTGCGGATATTTTCAGAGCTTGCAAAATCGATTTGCCGGTATATGCGTGTATCCTTAGTTACGATGATTACATGGGAGATAAAAGCATCGGGCGGGCCGCGATTGAGAAAATCGAACTGGCATGGCAGGCAGACCCGAACAAGTTCCGTGTGGACAAAAAGAAGAACCGGCTCATTTATTCCTATCCGCAGGATGGGCCTTGGTACGAACTGAAATACATTGCAGACGAGCTGCCGAACTCCCTCGAAGCAGAGATTTCTGGCGGCAACCAGCTTGTCATGAACTACGAGCAGGCACAGGAATTGTTCGGAATCAAGTTCCGGCGCTGGCTGGGAATCTTCAACCTCTAATACGAAAGGCAGGCCCTTTTCTGAGCCTGCCTTTTGATTTCGCAAAAATGGTTGCCCATTCGTGCGAATTGCGTACTATAAAGTATACAGGCAAGCGGTATTGCCACTAAAAACGACTGCCAAGCAGGGAAAGGATAACACTATGAACGAGCAAAATTTCGTTGGAGATACACAGGACTCTACTGAGGATATTCAGTATCAGGCATATGTGGCACTGGTCGAAGATTTCAAGGAACTCATCGATACGACAGTAAAGGCCGGAAAGGATTCCTATAAGCATGTAGACTTGTTCAACGGCAAGTCTTTAGAGGAATCTGTGACGCATACTGTGCCGCTGGACGACGACAAGGCACAATTTCTGGCTGCGGCGTGCATGGACTTGGCAAACTCGACTCTTTGGCTGTACCACCACAACAACCAGTTTCAGGATACAGAGTTCGCCGAGGTCGTTAACAATGACTATCCGAAATATCAAATTCAGGTACAGCAGGAAATGAACGGGGAAGGGGAGCGGTTCTATCTGCGCGGCTGGTATCCGTTGGTTCAGAAGATTTCCAGAGAGTGCCAGTTGAAAGCATACGAGGGCTACAAGCCCAAGGAACAGATGACCTATGTAAACATCTATCTGCTCGTCTATGCTGCCATGAAGTCCCTGAAAAACGGGTCTTTGAGCCGTATCATGGCAAATATCGAGCACAACTCCGATAAAATCGGAAACCTCGCGTTTTATTTTTTCACCTACATTCTTGAAGTGTTGGAGATGCCTCTCTGATAAAAGAATTGCCCTGCACATGCCGTTTTGGTATGTGCAGGGCTCTTTTTGTTTGCGGGGGATGGCACTATTTATTTCTTCGTGACTACTTCGACATTCTTGCCGCTGAATGCGACGCCGTACTTATAGATGGTCTTAACGCCGTGCGTCAACATTTCAGTGTCGTATTTCTTATCCTCGATTTGGCTGAGCGCAGTCTGAGACAGCATTCGCAGTTGCTCAGCGTTGCAGTGTTTCTCGGCTTTGAGTTCAATGATGATGCCGGGCAGTGTAGGCTTCTTGGGTGCAAGCTGAATATCATAGCGCCCATCACCGGATTCACGATTCGAGGTAGTGTAGGCGTTGCCAAGCAATGCACACAAACCAAGAACGAAACCATGATAAAAGTTTTCCCCGGCAGTGTCGAAGGTACTGACACTCTGAGTCAGCAAAGTCTGAATCTGTTGCTGCAACTTGTTCTCGTCACCGGAATAGAGTGCTTCCTGTATGGCTACGACTGTGGTTTGCGGCAGCATAGTATTCAGATGGCTCAAAATTTCTTTGTTGTACACATAGGTGATTTCTCGATTCGGGAGAGCTACATGACAAAGATAATCACCACTGATAGAAGTTTCTGCTTTTACGACTTTGAGATAGCCGGATACAAGCAGAAAACTGTAAACAGACGACGGATTATTCTGCAGCTGCGGGTAAATCACGCTGGTGTCCACATAGGTGGCAACAGTCTTTCCCTGCAAAAGATTCGTCAGCTGCATATAGATATCCTTGTCGGCCTGTTCTAAGACTTCTGAGATGATGTCATTATTGCTGGTAGAAAGCCAGTACGGACGCGCTTCGCATCCGGAACTAAAATAGTTGATGACAGACCATGGGTTATAGATTTCTGTATCGCCAAAACGGTAGCCGTCATACCAGTCACGCAGCTCATTGAGTTTGTCATAGGCGTTATAGTAAGCAGCCATCTTGGCGACTTCATCGGCCGTGAATCCGAAGTAAGCGCTGTATTTCTTATCCAGAACGGAATTGACAACAAGATTATTTAAGCCGCTGAAGATGCTCTCCTTGGCAACGCGCAGAATACCGGTCAAGAAGCCAAAGGCAAGATTACGATTGTCTTTAAGGCCGCCGGAGAAGAACCCCCGCATAAAGGAAACAGCATCGTCATAGAACCCCATCAAATGTCCCTGCTGGATAGGAGTATCGTATTCATCGATAATAATGATAGTAGGACAGCCATAGTGCTTACACAGCATAGAGGAAAGCGTTTTGAGGGAAGAAATATAGTCAGTGCTGTCTGCTGTACCGGAAACGATGCGCTGATAGGTAGCCTTTTCGAAATCATTGCAGGCAGAGCTTGTAGCAAGGTCAGAATGACGCATATATTCTTCGGCAATCAAACGGGTGAGGTGAGCGTAGGTCTCTTCCCAAGTATTACGCTTTACATCCTTAAAGGTCAGAAAAATGACAGGGTATTTCCCCTGATAATCCCGGTATCTCTGCCCGCAGGCCCAAATGGCTTTATTTGTAAAATATACGGAGGTATCTTCATCTGTTTTCTCAAAGAAAACGCGGAGCATATCCATGTTGAGCGTTTTTCCGAAACGTCTGGGTCTGGTAAAGAGCGAAACCATAGGACGCTGGTCCAGAAAATCACGAATCATCAGCGTCTTATCAACATAGTAGTATTTTGTGGACGCAAGACGATAATCAGAAATGCCGACAGGGAGAGGAAGTGGTGTTGATACCGCTGATTTTCTATAAGCTCCGGAGCGAATACGAGCATCAACGGGCTTCTCGGCATTAACTGGAATCTGCCAGCTGCCGTTTATCTTTCTTGCATCAGGAATTTTGCCGGTCGAGCAAAGCAAAGTAACTCTGCGAGGAGAAATACCCCACACGGAAGAAGCTTCTTTTGCAGACATCATAGCCATAAAATAACACCTCCGTATCTTTGTTGAGTATATTATAGCATTTATTCGGAACAATGTCAAAAAATATCTTGATAATGTTCCGATGCGATGTTCCGAGTGACTGAATTTGTTCCGCAAAAGACTTCGCGGTCTCATACAAGTCGGTATTTCGTATGACAATACAATACAGGATACCGGAAATCCGCAAAAAATATAAGTGACCCCCTTGCACATCCGTGCGGCTCGAGGTATACTAACAATGTAATCAAAAAGAATTATCTTTTGCGAGGACTCCGCTAATGGCGTAGTTCTCGTTTTCTTTTTGTTCAGAACAGAAAACAAAAATGCTGCCGCCCAGATAATGGGGAGCAGCATTGTTTTTTGTAATAGCCAGAGGGTATAGGTATCAGTTAGACATCAAACACGAACGCCCATTTCGTCGGCCTTGTCGTCCTCGACCATCAGGAAGTAGTGCATGTCACCGTATTCCAAGCCCAACTCATCGGCGTACTTTTTCAAAGTGTCGGAGAACGTCTTCATGTCAAACTCTTTGCCGTGATGTTCTTTCTGCCATGCTTTGATTTCCCGCTTGGAAGCGACAACACAGGGTCTATCTTCCTTATCGCCATCGTCAAAGGTGAACCCATCGACCAGACGGCGATAAGTATCATTAGGAGCCTCATTCTGGATGACATAAGCAATGATAGCAGCCTTATTGTCATAGTCTGAGTTCTCCGCAAAGAAATCCTCGATATTGCCATGCCGAACAACAACATTCTCATAGAAGTCTTTAATGTCACTGTCTGCATACTCGTTCGTCATGACATTCTCATGATTTTTGAGGAATTTGATGAAGGTCTCATCGCTCAGTGTATCCGTATAGAACCCGAGAGCATCCACGCGAACCTTTACAAGACTTCTCAGGAACTTCTCCATCTTTGCAATAATATTCTTTGCCGAAAAAGCCTTCTTCATATCGATAGTGTAGTAGAATACCGGGAAGTCCTTAATGTCCACACCACTCGATTTGAAGTTCTCACTCAACTTATCGATGGGCTTGCGCAAAGCAGGTGCATACTTGTACAAAGTATCGACATCGGTAACATAGTCTGTGATATACAAGTCATCATTTTTGCTGTAGTGACCCAAAAGCCCGACAGCCGCAGTTAGGTGAATGCTGCGCCGGTAATTGGTCCACTCAAAGGTGACAGGGTAGAAAACATTCGCAACAGCGCCGTCCTCTGAATATTCGACAGGAGCAGAACAGCGATGAGCGCTGAAAAGGTCATAACCGTCACTGTATGTGTTCTTGTACTGGATTTCGAAGATGCCCAGATTGAAAAGAGGCAGTGACATTGGAATCTGCGCTTTCAGGAATTCAAGGAAATTATCCACATTTTCATGAATCCAAGCAGCATCATCCATGGTTTCGATGCGTTTCTTCGACTTTACAATATCTTCCCCCGGAATCGGCTCATAACCGCATGCCTGACGAAGCTCGTTTTCCGTCACGGCATCCGTTGCCTTGGCGATTTTCTTCAAGGTGACCTCGGTAGGCTGAGACTGTGTTTTGCCGTTCGCAAGACGGTTCACATATACGCGGCCGAGATGCGATGTCTGGGAGAACTGCTCCTGTGTCCGTGTACCGATGGCTTTCTTGACGAGTGCCGCCAATTTATCAGGGTCATACCCGGAATTGTTTTTGCCGTCACTCTCGAAAGCTGAATCATTCTTGTTCAGCCAGCCGTCAAGAATCGAATACCCGATATCATGTAAGGAGGCGCACACATGTCCGTCAATGTTCCTGTCGGGTTTTGGTGTGTGTTCATTATCCTCGAGGGATTCCACATTCTTGCATAATAGCGCACGCTCATTAGCAAGAAGTATATCGGGAGCGTTCAATTCAGCAAGCTTTGCAACGCGTTCATTGCCGTCTTTGAGTCTTCTGGTCAAAAACATAATGTCGCTGAGTTGGACAGGAGAGAATTTTTTAAAAACATCTGTACCGAGTTCGATTTCAGTGATGACAGGGAGAGTAACAGATGTATCGATGTCTTTGGCGTATTGCAGGATAGCATCGACGACAAAGTAGCAACTATCATATGCCTTGTAATCAATATAGACAATGGTATCCGTTTTCTTTATCGGGACAATCGTACCTTTGCCATCTTTAACGCCATAAAAAGCCGAAACGGTCATGAAATCTTCAAGGACCTTCTCATCAACATGCAATGCCTTGGCAATCACCGGCAACTGCTTGCGAAGCAGGACAGGGGCGTTCAGCTTGACAGAGAACATATAGTGGCTCCTTTCGTATGTATCATTTTGTAGCTTTGTGTATCATTCTGTAACTATTATACAGAAGTGTTGGTGGAATTGCAATAGAGAAAACAACAAAAAAATACAAAAAAGTACACAAAGTTACACGAGCAGATGGCATAGCGTGTAAGCTCGGCTTAGCAAAATCATCGTACCGAATCCCAGAGGTCACCCAAACAGGTGGCCTCTTTTTTATTGTCAAAATCTGTCCGTCCAAGGCAGGTTATGGTATAATAAAAGACAGAAGAAAACAACACGAGGGGGCTGCCATGAAATCGAAAGCGAAGAGGAATCATAATCGCCCAGCATCATTCCGTGAGAAGTGCAGGAATGCATTTGGTGGAGCGCTAAAAGGTCTTGCGGACATCAACGCAGCGGAGAAAGAGAATGTAGCAGCGTCCTTCGACCTCGATAAACGCAGCGTGGAGCGACGCATTGATGCTATGGAAAAGAACCGAGCCGTAGCGAAGCGTATCGCAGAGGACTGCGTCAAGGACGACCAAAACTTCAACTTCGATGATGACTGGATTGCAATAAATATTCTGATGGACCCACCGTACAATGTCGGAGAAGAGATGTTCTGCTATTCTCTGGCAGCGGCCATCTGGATTCTCGACGCGATTCGCGCAAATCAGAAGATGGATGAGGCGCTGACACTCCTTCCGAAAGATAAGAACAAGCTGAATTCAGTACGCCTGCCGAAATGCGTTTCGCCGTGCTACAGCGAAGCAGTGCTGCGGAGCATGGTATACACCATCCTGCACCGGAACGAGGACTGCACGGGACTCGTAAAATCACCGAAAGACCCGGCAAGGGTATTTGTCACGGACGGATATACGATTGCTGGTAAACAGCATCAGGATGTGCCATCCAGAAGGGTGTTTGAGGGAATTCTGGCTTTGCTACCGGAAGACATGGTCGATAATGCCGTAAACACGTTCGCGTTTATGTCAAAAGCTGCGGTGAGCCGGTATTTCACCTGCCGAAACAAGTGGGTAAAGAAGGAGATAAAGTATACCGAAGAATTCAGAAAGAAAACAGAAGAGCTCAAGGCCATTTCTGAGGAAAGCGTCAAACTATCAGAAAAAGCAAAAGCTACCTTTGCCGGAAAGAGTATTCAGCAAAGAATAGAAGGTGTCCCGCTTATTGACGATAAGATGCAGGTTGCAGCAGATGTATTTGACCTCAAAAACCGCAGCGATAATATCATCGATGAGATGGAGACAATTCAGGATAAACGCGATGCGCTCTTTGATGAAATTTCCAATTTCCAGAATGACAGCATCATCAGAGCCTACTGGACGGAAGAAAGCTGGGCAAAACGGTATCCGAAACTCGTAGCAAGGTATGCGGCGCGGTATTCAGTGCCGGACCCATATGAGATGTGCTTTGCCTTCTACTATCTTCTCGACCAAGGCGATGACCTCGCATGGTTGTATTATCCGACCAGCGTCATCCTGTCATTCTCTGCCGCCCAGCTGCCGTGGAGTGGAGGAACTGTGAAGGAATTGAGCGACAAGAACGGAGCTAACACTGCGGATATCATCGACGTTTTCCCGCACATTGACATTTACCATGAACTCCATACAAAGGATAGCCGGATGGTGCCGATTTCTTGGAACGATATGAGTCTGCACCTGCCTCCAGATACGAAGCGGGAGGACAATCTGAGATACACGCCATCAAAAGCTATCTACACCTTTACGAACGGCGCGATAGTGCCCCGCAATACGAGAAATATTGATGCGTTTGCGGAATCTCTCTATGACTGTGGCGTAACGGCAGATGAGGGCAAAGCTATCTATGGAGCGTATATCTCTGTGCTCTCTAACCTCGAAGAGCGGGTGAATTTCAGGGATGATACAGAGTCTCTCGCAGCACAATGCAAGGAGTATGAGAAGGAACTCGAAAGGCTCCGGAAAGAAAATGAGCAGCAGAAAGAGGAACTGTACAAGACAGAGAAGGCTTTGGCAGATAAAAATACCCTCTTAGAGAAGCAGGCAAATAAGAGAAGCGTAGAAAAGCAGGAACTCAACGACCTGCGCGAACTGATTTTCGCTCTGACCAACGATGCAGGGGAGGAGAAGTCCAGCCAAAAGCCGAATACTGTGTTCCCGTACCATACCCAGAAGAAGCATATCGTATTCGGCGGGCATCCGACATGGCTGAAAGCTATCAAGCCGATGTTGCCGGATGTCAAGTTCATCGAAGGCGTTCCGAGTAGTGAACAAATCAAAGGTGCTGAGATGGTATGGCTGCAGACGAACTATATGTCGCACAAGGCATTCTATAAAATTATAGATATTGTCCGCAGTAAAAATATCCCGCTCCGATATTTCACGAGTGCCTCAGCGACTAAGGGCGCGGAACAGGTAGTGGCGGCAGACAACAGTAAATGACCGCTTTAGAAACGAAGGACAAAGCAAACTACTACATTGTCGGGTATAAATGGCTCGACATGGAAGGCTTAGAAACAAGAGTCAGACAGAAAGCTTAACTGAAACAGCTCAACGAAATCGAAGTATGGGAGAGAGCAAGTTTCCTCCTCAAAATAAAAAAAGTACACAGAATCGAAAGCATCGTAAAAATGTTCCTTTTGTGCGTTGATTATAAACGATAATTGTGGTATAATATAAATATCGGAACGGAACCGTTCTGTACCGCAAGAAACGAAATAGCAATACATAAAGGAGCGCACCCATGAGTACCACTATTCTTAAATTCGAAGCCACCGCATTCCGCCCTCAGGACGATGACGCACCCGATTGTCTGGCGGCTTCCATCAGCATTCCCGTTGAGGAGGATGACGAGGTCATCGGTAACACGATTAACAACGAGGACCTGATTGTGCATGCTGTCGGCGCACTGCATGACCTTGCGACATATATGCGTCCTGAGTGGCTCGATGACGAGGACATCAGCATGACCCTTGATATTTATCTTGGCGGTGCAAAGTGCCAGTCTCGCGGCGGTATTATCGCCATGAAACCTGAAAGCTACACTTTCGATATCGAAGACTAAGGCGTATTCTTTTGCCGTTCACCTACGGGTGGGCGGCTTTTTTCTTTGCTGAAAACCTGTGGTAGATAGCACCATTCTGTTGATAATGATTGCAAAAAGCGCATTTTTGTGGTATAATATAAACATAGGGATTGAAAAACAAGTCGAATCAACGATAATATTTTTGGGGAATATCAATGAAGCAATTTCTTCCTCTTATTCGCGATGTGCTGCTCATCCTAATACTTGTTGTAGGCATTCTGTTGCTCGATAGAAATGACAAGATGGTAGACGAGATACTGGAACGCGCCACAAAGACATCCGCACAAACAGCAGAAACAGCCGAAACGGCAGACATAAACACAAATACAACTTCGGAAACCGCAGCCGCAGACTATAACTACATTTATTTCCGACACAGTAATCAGTGGGTCACAAACAAGCTGATTTGTTACGAAGTGGTCGATAACGGGCAAAACATAAAATTCTCAGCTGAAAACAGTGCCGGAGATACACTAAGCTATTATACAAACATGGCAAATGTTGTACTCATGTATAGAAATGAGAATTAACAGAGAAAAACCATTGTAATAAAAAGCAAGGAGAACAAAGTATGCTGACCAATATTATGGTTCTCAGAACCGTCAAAGAAAATGCAAATAAAGCTGTTCTGGACGCATTACCATCGATTCTGTTTGAGGGCTTACACAATGACAAGGATGTGCAGAAATACTACCTGCAAGGTCCAGCAGCTGAGTATATTCCTGTCAATATACCGGATGAAACCGCAAAAAAGTTTTCCAAGTGCGCCACAGCACTGGCTATGCAGCTCATCCTTCTCAGCAACAAGACAAAAGGTTTCTTTGGGCCTGAGATAGTAAGTGTGGAAGGCAAGGATATTCTGACTGCAAGAAACATCATGAACCCCATCATGATTGAGAGAAACGCGAAGTTTTATAGCACAAGGCTGAGCGATGAAGTGTATGATGCACAGTACGCGGTCAGTGAGCATGTGATTGAATGTTGGGAAGATGGGCCTGTTCCGCCGATTGTCATTAACAGTTCCATCTGGGCTATCGTGGAAAGCACTGCGGCACAGATGCAAAAAGATAACCGTTTCCTGCGCAACAAAGAAATCCGCGACACTGAGTTCTTGGAAGTTTCGGCTCGCATTTATAACGAGTTGCTTGGATTTGCGTCAGAAAAATTCGATATTTTGAACATCAAGGAGTTTGTATGAGCATAAAGCATGTTAAAGGTGATATTCTGACAACGCCGACGCGGAATGAGGATACAGTCATCTGCCATCAAGTAAATTGCTGCGGCGTGATGGGCGCAGGTCTTGCTAAGCAGATTCGCGACAAGTGGCCTGTCGTATTCGATGAATATAAGAAAATCTGCGGAACCGACAGACTCGGTGATTCCCAGACAGTTCAGGTTGCTCCACAGCTGTATGTCGCCAACCTGTTCGGGCAACTGAACTATGGCAGAGATAAGCGCCAGACGAACTACGCGGCGCTGGCAGCGGCTATTTTTGGGGAAATGAAAGTACATCCTAACGCCACCTTCCGCATTCCTTACGGCCTCGGCTGTGGTTTGGCAGGCGGTAACTGGGTAACGGTGCTGGACCTTATCGAGGAAGCTGCCAACGCTTGGAATGTGAATGTTGAGATTTGGGTGCTGCCAAAAAAATAAGGAGTTGTCATGTACAATACCAACTACAAATGCGTCAAGCCGTTCGATGTATGGCTTGATGCCATTGGCCCAGATGGCAAGAAAATTCCATATCGCGTCGAACGTGGGACCATCTGGCGTCTGGTCTGGTGCGGTGGCGAGCAGAGCTTCAAGGAATTCACCGGACCGGATAAGATGCACATTACGCTGCCGGATGAATACGTTGAGAAGCATTTCACGAAGGTTTGAGCATGGGAAATTATTGTCCGTATACAAACAGTAATGTCGTCTACTTAAAATGCCAAGAGTGTGAGGACAAAATCTGCGAAAAGGACTGGTTCTTTTGCGGAGTTGCGGGAACTCCATTATCGATGATGAAGTCCCGCAAACAAATGTCAGAGTACCTCGATAAGATACTGGCAAAACGGGAAAAGGTCGTCATTGCAGCAGAATCCGGCAAAAAGATGGCTGCTTTGGCAGCTATGTATGCCAGCGAACGCGGATATCCGTTCGTACCTATTGGAAACGATGATTTGCCCACATACTTATCGAAGCAGCAGCAAAAAGGCTGTGTAATCTTTGAAGGAGCCGAGAATGAACGAGAAATCGAAAACACCTGTCGTGAGCTGCGCATACCGCTGCGGCGTTGTAAACTGGAAGGAGCATAAGCCTATGATGTACCAGAAATTAGTTCGGGACAACATCCCGGCAATTATCGAAAAGAGCGGTGAGACCTGTGTAACCCGTAAGCTGTCCGACAAGGAGTATGAAGATGCTCTGACGAACAAACTGCAGGAAGAGGTCGCCGAACTGCTGGAAGCCTACACAGCAAAGGAGCGGAGTGTTCTGGACTGTGCCGAGGAAATGGCGGATGTGATGGAGGTCCTGTACGCTATGGGCAAGACTTGCGCTGTTTCTAAGCGGGAAATTGAACAGGTACGGAGCCAGAAAGCAGCAGAGAAGGGGACTTTCTCTAAGAAAATCTTCTTGGTTTCGACTGAGAAGGAAAGGAGAGAGCCTTGACAAAGCAAGATGAAGTTCGGTTAATCAGAAAACTGATTTTTGCCAAATACAGTCAAGACCCAACGCATTTTTGTCGGTGTGTGGACGAAATCGCGCAAGCATTGGACAAGCAGGGCGATAAAGAAGGCGCTCGCGCTATTCGCAACACCTCTCGTGACGGGTATGTAAAATCGTACTACGAGGCGAGTCGGCAAACACAACCGCCCGGCAGTCCTTTTGTCAGCTACAAACCTGCATTTGTCATCGACAACAAGGATATCGCGTTGTGGCATGCGAAAAACGACAATCCGCCAATGCGAGTTCGACACATTTTAGAGTACGTCGAAAACGGGGAGATGGTCGGAAAAGATGTGCTGGAATACGATGCAAGCACAGATAAGTGGCACCGTATTGTGGAAGAATGTATTCCATTAGAATAAAATACAGATTCGAAGTGATATTTTGAAATGGTGGATTCCTTTGAGGCACGATTCCAAAAGGCTGTAAAAGAGTCCTCTCTTCCTGCAAAACCCGATATGCAGAAAATCGAAGAGCTGTTAGTTGCCATCAACAAATCTTATCTGAGTCGAACTATGTAAAACCGCCTTGGCCGAAAAGTTGTAAGAAGAAGTCAGAGAACTGCTGAGAGCTTATTTATATATGGAAATAATTATTGTACAAGGGATGGCATGCTTAGGAAAAAGTACGCTATGCAAACAATTAGAAGAGGACCTTCCAAATTGCAAGCACTTTTCCTTAGATGAGTATAAAGAGAATATGTGGGACAAGTTTGGGTTTGATTCCGTTGAACAGAGGGAGTATCAAAGCAAACTTGCAAGAGAATTGTTTTATCAGATTGCGCCGTAAAACCCCTTGTTTTAGCTATGGGGATATAAGGCGCAGTGAAACTTAAGTTGTAACGTTTACAAATTGCACAAGTATTGAATGGCGAGCTGTGATATAATAAATCAAAAAACTTCTCAACGGCAAAAGGATAAAATGGGATGACATTTCAAAAGGGTGTAAAATTTAGAATCTACCCAAACCGGGAGCAGCGCAATCTGATTGACCGCACTCTCGGTTGCAGCAGACTCATTTACAATAAAGGTCTTGCCATGCGGGAGGACGCTTTCAAAAGCGGGGAAAAGTGCGGCTACAAGCAAACTTCTGCTATGCTGACAGCGCTCAAGCAGGATGCGAACTACGCGTTTCTCAAAGAGGTGGATTCCATTGCTTTGCAGCAAGCGCTGCGAAACCTTGATGCCGGATACACAAACTTTTTCGAGCATAGAGCTGCACATCCAAAATTCAAAAGCAAAAAAAGCGCCAAACAATCATACCGCACACTCAATATTGATAACGGTATACGCATTTCTAATAAGCGCATTCACTTACCGAAAATCGGTTGGGTAAAAGTTCATCAGTCTATGGAGATTGGCGCAATTCACAACGCAACAGTAGCACGCACAGCCACCGGTAAATATTTCGTAGTTCTTAATGTGGAATATGACCCTCAGCCTA